>Ga0129307_1000267_pt1 | contig 90846 bp, 104 predicted proteins | sample P1105metagenome_FD_94437 | JGI IMG/M metagenome (GOLD analysis project Ga0129307, IMG submission 94437) | Capybara group fecal microbial communities from Wisconsin, USA - P1105 metagenome | ecosystem: Host-associated > Mammals > Digestive system > Large intestine > Fecal | place: USA: Wisconsin...
CATATCTGCGATTGGATCTGTTACCATATATATCCTCCCTTCATCCTACCAGCTTGATTTTTTGAATCCTGGTATTTGTCCTTTATATGCTAGTTCTCTAAAGCAAATACGGCAAATTCCATACTTACTAAGTACAGCATGAGGTCTACCACATCTTTGACAACGTGTATACTCACGTACTTTAAATTTAGGTTTACGACTAGCTTTAATTATCATACTTTTCTTAGCCATAATATCCTCCTATACTCGTTATTTCTTAAATGGCATACCAAAACCCTTTAAAAGATCATACGCTTCTTCATTAGTTTTTGCTGTTGTAACAAATACTATATCCATACCACGTACTTTTACGACATCATCGTATACAATTTCTGAGAAAATTAGTTGTTCGTTTAAACCAATTGTATAGTTTCCTCTACCATCAAATGATTTATTTGAAACACCTCTAAAGTCCCTAACACGAGGTAATGTAATACTAATTAGTTTATCTAAGAAGTTATACATATTTTCTCCTCTTAATGTTACTTTACAACCAATAGCTTGACCTTCTCTAATTTTAAATCCAGCTATAGCTTTTTTTGCTTTAGTAACAACTGGTTGTTGACCTGAGATTAATTTTAAATCATGACATGCAGCTTCTAATAATTTAGCATTAGATGCACCATCACCAACACCCATGTTGATTACTATTTTTTCTAGTTTTGGAACTTCCATCTTACTTTTATAAGAGTATTTAGTCATTAATTCTTTTACGATTTCGTTATTATATTTTTCTTTTAGGCGGTTCATATATACCCTCCTTCCAATTAATCAAGATTCTCGTTAGATTTTCTTGAAACTCTAATCTTTTTTCCTTTTTTATCAGTAGTATGTCCTACTCTGGTACCTTTATTAGTTTTTGGGTCTACAATCATAACATTAGAAGCATGAATAGGAGCTTCCATATCTACGATACTTCCAGCGTTTTGTCCGTTTGGTTTAACATGTTTTTTTATCATGTTAATACCTTCAACAATAACCTTATTTTCAGCTTTTAAAGTTTTAATTATTTTACCTTGTTTACCTTTGTCTTTACCAGTAATAACTACTACTTTATCTCCAGTTTTTAAGTTCATATTCTACCCTCCAACTATAGTACTTCTTTAGCTAGTGATACAATTTTCATAAAATCTTTATCACGTAGCTCACGTGCTACTGGTCCAAATACACGAGTTCCGATTGGACTTTTATCATCTTTAATTAATACACATGCATTATCATCAAATTTGATATATGATCCATCTTCTCTTCTTAGACCAAACTTACTTCTAACCACTACAGCTTTCACAACTTTTCCTTTGCCAACTGTACCAGTAGGAGTAGCTTTTTTGATAGTTCCAACAACTATATCACCAATATTACCAGTTTTAACTTTAGACCCACCAAGTACACGAATTACAGATAATTCTCTTGCACCTGAGTTGTCAGCAACTTTTAAACGACTTTCTTGTTGAATCATATTAATCCTCCTTATCCGTTAGCAACTATAGAATAATTGCTTTTTCTACTACTTTAACTAAACGATAGTGTTTAGTTTTTGATAGCGGTCTAGTTTCAGCGATAATAACTGTATCGCCTACACCTGCTGTATTTAATTCATCATGTGCAGCATATTTTTTTGAATATTTAACACGTTTATGATATTTGCTATCATTAACATAAGTTTCTACTAAAACTGTTATAGTTTTATCATTTTTTGCACTTACAACTTTTCCAGTTAATACTTGTCTTCTTTCCATAATTAACCTCCTACTTAGCGTCTAGTTCACGTTCACGAAGAACAGTCTTCATACGTGCAACTAACTTTCTTAATTCATTAATTCTTGAAGGTTTTTCTAAACTTCCAGAAGCTTGACTAAGACGTAAATTAAATAATTCAGCTTTTGATTCTTCAATTTTCTTAACTAATTCTTCGTTAGATAATTTTCTGATTTCTTCATTACTCATTAGTCTCACTCTCCTTCTTTACAAATTTACATTTAATAGGAAGTTTATGCATAGCAAGTCTAAGTGCTTCACGTGCTATTTCTTCAGTTACACCATCAACCTCAAACATAATTTTACCCTTTTTAACAACTGCAACCCAAACTTCTGGTTGACCTTTACCTTTACCCATACGAGTTTCTAGAGGTACCTTAGTTAATGATAAGTGAGGGAAAATATTAATCCATACTTTACCACCACGTTTCATATAACGTGTCATTGCAACACGGGCAGCCTCGATTTGTTGTTGAGTAATCCATGCACCTTCTAATGCTTGTAAACCATAGCTACCGAAATGTAATTCAGTATTACCTTTAGCTTTTCCATCATAAGGTAGTCTATGAGGACGACGATATTTAGTTCTTTTTGGAATTACTGCCATCTACATTACCTCCCTTATTTTTACCTGGAAGGATTTCACCTTTATATATCCATACTTTAACACCAATTTTACCATAAGTAGTATCAGCTTCTTTATGAGCATAATCAATGTCAGCTCTTAATGTATGTAAAGGAATCATTCCTTCTGTATATCCTTCTGTTCTTGCCATATCAGCACCGCCTAAACGACCAGATACTGATGTTTTGATACCCTTAGCTCCAGCTTTCATTGTATTTCTAATTGCTTTCTTTTGAGCAACTCTAAATGAAACACGATTTTCAATTTGATGAGCTATATTTTCAGCAACTAATGCTGCTACCATGTCAGGGTTTTTAACTTCCATGATAGAAATTTCAATGTTTTCATCAACTAATTTTGATAATTCTTTTTTAATCTTTTCGATTTCTTCACCACTATGACCAATTACAACACCAGGTTTTGCAGTATTGATAATTACATTAGTCTTACTAGCAGTTCTTTCAATTAGTATATTTGAAACAGATGCGTCTTTTAATTTATTTTCTAAATATCTACGAATCTTAACGTCATTATTTAAGTATTTAGCAAAATCTTTATTGCCAGCATACCACTTAGATTCCCAAGTTTTATTTATTCCAATTCTCATTCCTATTGGACTAACTTTTTGACCCATCAGTTTACCTCCTTCACTATTTTTCGCTTACCTTAACAGTAATATGACTTGTTCTTTTTTTAATTGGATCTACGTGTCCACGAGAACCAAATTTCATTCTTTTTAATGTAACGCCTTCATTAGCATAAGCTTCAGAAACAACTAAGTTTTCACGTTTTAAACCTAAATTATTTTCTGCATTAGCTACTGCTGAATCTAAAACTTTAATTGTATATCTAGCAGCGTCATTATTTAAATTATTTAATATATTGCGAGCTTCTATAGCACTCTTACCACGTATTAAATCTATAACTAAACGAGCTTTTCTAGGTGAAATTCTTACACCTTTTGCAATTGCATATGCTTCCATTTTAGTCCTCCTTCCTGACCTTTATCTTACTTTTTATCTTCGCCGTGACCACCGAATTTACGTGTCAAAGCAAATTCTCCTAATTTATGTCCAACCATATCTTCTGTAACATAAACAGGAATAAATTCTTTACCATTATGAACAGCAAATGTATGTCCGATAAAATCAGGATAAATTGTTGAACGGCGAGACCATGTTTTAATTACTTCGTTTTTTCCAGATTCTTTTAAATTCTTTACCTTTTTCATTAAATGTTCATCAATGAAAGGTAGTTTTTTACTACTTCTAGCCATTTTAAATCATCCTTTCTTACTTTTTACGTCTACGAACAATTAACTTGTTACTAGCTTTTTTGCTGTCACGAGTTTTATGTCCTAAAGCAGGTTTACCCCATGGAGTAACTGGTCCTTTACGTCCTACTGGAGCTCTACCTTCACCACCACCATGTGGATGGTCATTAGGGTTCATAACAGAACCACGAACTGTAGGTTTAATACCCATATGTCTTTTAGTACCAGCTTTACCAACTTTTACTAATTCATGATCGGCATTACCAACTTCACCTATAGTAGCACGACAAGCGCTTAAAACTTTTCTAACTTCACCACTTTGTAATCTTAGTAGTGTATATCTTCCTTCATGTCCTAATACTTGAACACTAGAACCTGCAGAACGAGCTAATTGAGCTCCTTTTCCTGGCATTAATTCAATATTGTGAACCATTGTACCTTCAGGAATATTAGCAAGCATTAATGAATTACCTACAAGAATATCTGTAGCATCTCCGCTAACAACTTTAGCTCCTACTTCTAATCCCTTAGGAGCGATGATATATCTTTTTTCACCATCGGCATAAGTAATTAAAGCAATGTTAGCAGTTCTATTTGGATCATATTCGATAGCAGTTACAGTTCCTACGATACCATCTTTATTTCTTTTGAAATCAATGATACGATATTTTCTTTTTTCACCGCCACCATGATGACGTACAGTAATTTTACCTTGATTATTACGTCCGCCTTTTTTCTTTAGTGTAACAACTAATGATTTTTCTGGAGTAGTCTTTGTGATTTCATCATTAACGATTACAGACATATTCCTACGGCCATTAGTTATTGGTTTATATGTTTTTATAGCCATAATATCCTCCTTTTAAGATTATAGTTCGATTGAACTACCTTCACTTAATTTAACAATTGCTTTTTTAACTTTGTTTGTTTTTCCAACATAACGACCAACTCTTTTTTTCTTTGGTCTAACATTTACAGTATTAACTGATTCAACTTTAACATTGAATAATTTTTCTACTGCTTGTTTAATTTCAGTTTTATTAGCTTTTGTATCAACACTAAATGTAATAGTGTTTCCTTCTTGAGCTAATTTAGCACTTTTTTCAGTTACAATAGGTGCTTTTATGATATCTCTATAATTATTCATAACTTAGCACCTCCTCTAATGCTTTAAATGCATCTTTAGTAATTACCATCTTATCAGCTGTAATAACATCAAGTACATTTACTTCGTCATATGTTAATAAAATAACATTTTTAAAATTGCGACTAGCTAATACTAAGTTTTCGTCTAAATCCTTAACTACGATTAAAATATTTTTCTTTAATTTTAAATCATTCATTAAAGCTTTAAAGTCTTTAGCTTTATTGCTAGCTAATTTAATTTCATCTAAAACGATTAACTCTGATTCAATAACTTTATAAGATAATACTGATCTTAAAGCTAATCCTCTTTCTTTTCTATTTTGTTTAGTTGTGTAGTTTCTATTAGGATGTGGTCCAAATACTACACCACCATGATACCAATGTGGTGCTCTTGTACTACCTTGTCTAGCACGTCCAGTACCTTTTTGTCTCCATGGTTTTGCTCCACCACCAGATACTTCACTTCTTGTTTTAGTATCAGCAGTTCCTTGTCTTTCAGCATTACGAGCAAGTCTAACTGCATCATAAATTACTGCATCATTTGGAACAATTGCCCAAACATTTGCGTTAGCTTCTATATTACCAACTTTTTCTCCCTTAACATTTAATACATTTAATTTTTCCATTATAGTACCTCCTATTCAGCACTTTCTACTGGAGCTTCTTCAGTTGCTTCTACATTTTCAACAACTTCTTCAGCTTCTACAGTTTCTGCTACTTCTGTAACATCTTGTGTATTTTCAATTACAGTATTTTCTACATATGTAATTAATTCTTCTCTAGGATTTACTTTGTTAGGGTTTTTACAAGCTGTTTTAATAACAACTAATGCATTTTTAGGACCTGGTACATTACCTTTAACTAAGATAACATTATTTACTGTATCAACATCAACGATTTCTAAGTTTTGGATTGTTACAGTAAGTACACCCATGTGTCCTGGTAATTTTTTACCTTTAAATACACGCATTGGTCTCATTGTTCCCATTGAACCTGGTTTTCTATGATAATGAGATCCATGTCCCATAGGTCCTCTAGAATTTCCATGACGTTTAACAACACCTTGGAATCCGTGACCTTTTGTAGTTCCAGTTACGTCTACTACTTCTCCTGGAGTAAAGATATCTGCTTTAATTTCTTGTCCTAAAGCATAATCATTAACATCTACACCTCTAATTTCTTTAAAGAAGCGCTTAGGTGTAGTTTTTGCTTTATTAGTTATACCTAATGAAGCTTTTGTCGCTAACTTCTCACGTTTTGTATCGAAACCTAATTGAATAGCTTCATAACCATCATTTTCAATTGTCTTAATTTGTGTAACAACATTTGGTTCAACAGAAATAACAGTTACTGGAGTTAATTTACCAGATTTGCTAAATACTTGCGTCATTCCAATTTTACGACCTAAGATTCCTTTCATAATTTACCTCCTATAATTTAATTTGAATATCAACACCACTTGGGATATCTAAATGAGTTAATGCCTCAATAGTCTCCTTACTTGGATTATTGATATCAATAAGTCTTTTGTGTGTTCTCTTTTCAAATTGTTCACGTGAATCTTTATATTTGTGAACAGCTCTTAAAATAGTTACTTTTTCAATTTCAGTAGGTAGTGGTACTGGTCCACTAACTTCTCCACCATTTCTCTTAACTGTTGCAACAATCTTAGCACACGCACTATCTAAGCTCTTGTGGTCAAAAGCTTTTAATTTGATACGAACTTTTGTCTTTGCCATTATTGTTTCCTCCTTCGCCTATATCTCGTATAGACTTGCTCCGTGTAAATAACCCAATACACTAAATTAAGTTTTTAATTTCTTAACAACTTAACCTGGTGTATCGACAACCTCACACATCTAAGCACGCCACACGTATTTAATTATATTATAAAAAGTGTTTAAAATCAACACTTTTTTTAACTTTTTTTATATTTTACACTATTTCTTTTTTTGCATATTTTTTTCTACATATACTATATATTTATAATCTTTGTCATTATTAGATATATATATTCCTCTATCAGCATCAGTTACATATTGCATAACATGTTCAATGTAATATGGATCTCCACTTTTTAACTCATGTACTTTGTCTATAAAAGAAAGATTTGAACTATCACTTAAAATGTTTTCCACAGTAACATTATAATCTTGAGCAGTATCTTTTATGACATTATTAACCACTCCTGGTCCTTGATTATAGCACACTAATGCTGCAAAGAGATTATGACCACAATATTTATTATAATAATATGATAATAGTGAGGCTCCACACATTATATTATTATATGGATCTTTCAAATCATCTGCTGTATATACTCTACATTTATAATCGCCGAATGCATCTTTATATTTATCCGGATTTTGTGTAATAACAAATTCTTCATACTTATTATTCATATAGTTATATACTTGCTTAACTTCATCATAATGTCCATTAATTGATATTTGCATCAAATTGTTTCCTTCGCCATGAGATTCTTGCGTTAGCATAGCCACCAAAAGGTTAGTTGATATGCCAAAAGTATTAGCAGCCTCATTAAGTGTAGGACCATAATTTTCCATCACACCAATGATTTCATCTGAATAACCATTTTCATCACACGTAATCATTACATTACTATATGTGTTTTTTATTGTAGCATCACTTTCAAGCGCATCAGTCGATATATTATCTTTATTTAACTCTGAAGCAATGATTTTATCAACTTGTTGCTCTAAGTCGCTAATGTATTTAGATTGTTCATCGCTCAAGTTTGATGTGGTATCTTTTTTAGGTGCTATAGACATACCGAACGAATTACTTTTGTCTAAGTTAAGAAGTAACAACATTGTAGTTGCAGATAACATCGCTTTAGCGATACCAAACTTTGATTTCGAAATAATTTTATCGCCTACTTTTTGAAATTGTTGTTTAGTTATCTTTTTCTTTAACTGTTTAATAAAATTAAATGATCCTGTTGTTGTATAATTTGTAAATATTTTATCAAAATCTTTAAAAACAATTTTTACGCTGAAAGATGCAAATGATATAAAATTTTCTGATATTTCTATATCTCTATAAAAATCATTTGATAATCTATTAAGTATTTTTAACGCATCAATATCTTTCTTATACAATATCATATTCCCAATATTAATAGCGCATACAAGCAAATTATTTTCTAGATAAAAATTATAATATGTCACAAAACCATCACCCCTTTTACCTCATCGAATAATTCATCAGTAATATCATAGAAAATTACTTCACCATCAACCATCTTATATTCACTTATATATATAGTATCCTTATCCATATAAGCAACATAGTTTTTACCTTTATATATAATGTTGTTTACATATTCATATTCCATACCATCTATATAAATTTTATTTTCCATAATATCACTATCCTAAAATAATTATAACAAATAAATTTTATTTTTCATATAGTAAATAAAAAAAGCGATATAATCGCTTATCTTGTAAATGGAATTAATGCCATAAAACGTGCTTTTTTAACTTCAGCAGCAATATGTCTTTGATGTTTAGCACATGCACCAGTAATTCTTCTAGGTAATATTTTATATTTATCACCGCTAACATATTTTTTGATTACTTCGATATTTTTATAATCTACATCTTTACCAGCACACATTTGGCATATTTTTTTCTTTTTTCTATAAAATTCAGCCATAAATCCTCCTTATTAATCTAGGAAGTTATCATCTATAGAAACAGAATCACCGTATTCAGCATATGGATCAGATTCTAAATCAATATCATTTGATGGCATTTCATATGCATCATCAGTTGAAGCTTTTGATGAATTAGATTCTGACTTAGAACTTAAAAATTCAACATTATTAGCTCTTACATCAAATGAAGTTCTTTTGTTTCCATCTTTATCTGTATAACTTCCAGTTTGGATACTGCCTTCAACTGCCACTAATCTACCTTTGTCAAGGTAATTTGCAACATTTTCAGCTTGTTTTCCCCAAACAACAACGTTTATAAAGTCCGTTTCTCTTTCGCCTTGCGCATTAGCAAAACTTCTTGTAATGGCTACTGAAAATCTTGTGTATGCCATATTTGAAGAAGTATATCTAAGTTCTGGTTTTGCAGTTAAACGTCCTACTAATTCTACTTTATTCATAAACGTACCTTCCTAATCTTCTTTTTTAGTAATTAAATGTCTGATAACATCTTTACTATTTCTAGCTAAACGATCAAATTCGTTAATAGCTTTATCATCATTAGCTTCAATTGTTATAACATAATAAAATCCGCTTTTATAATCACCAATTTCATAAGCAAGTTCTCTTTGACCCCACTCATTTACATCAGTAATTTTTGCACCATTATCAGTTAAAACTTTTTCGAATGACTTAGCAACTTTCTTAATTTCATCCTCTGCTATAGTCGTTCTTATGATGTACATAATTTCATAATTTCTCATACTACACCTCCTTATGGTCTTCGGCTTCTTCAAGAAGCAAGGAGCTCACGCTCGAAAGTATTATAACAAAAAAAAATATATAAGTAAATAATCACTTTATATATTTTTATTATTTTTTTATAAAATTATACATTGAATCTAAAGTAACAGATATCGCCATCCTGCATTAAATATTCTTTACCTTCCAATCTTAGTCTTCCAGCTTCTTTGCAAGATTTTTCACTACCATAATGCTTTAAATCAGTAAAACTCATTACTTCAGCTTTAATAAATCCTCTTTGAAAGTCAGTATGTATAATACCTGCACATTCAGGAGCTTTCATTCCTTTTTTAAATGTCCAAGCACGACATTCATCGCTTCCTGCAGTAAAGAAAGTAGCCAAACCTAGTAATTTATATGTGGCATTAATAAGTTTATCTAGTCCACTTTCTTCTACACCTAGTTCGTTTAAAAAATCCTTTTTATCAGATTCTTCTAACTCACTTAGTTCAGATTCTATTTTAGCACATACTATTACAACAGATGCACCTTCAGCCTCAGCATAACCTTTTACCATATCGCTATATTTATTACCATCTTTCATATCTTCTTCAGATACATTTGCCATATATATGATAGGTTTAGATGTTATAAGCGCAAATGATTTTAAAAGTTTTTGTTCTTCTTCATCAAATTCTAAACTTCTTACAGGCTTATTGCTAAGTAAGCAATCTCTAATTCGCGATAATAACTCATATTCTTTAATTGAATCTTTTTCTTTAGCTTTTGCTTTTTTCTCAACTCTACCAATTCTACCTTCAATAACTTCTAAATCTGCAAGCATAAGTTCAACATTAATAATTTCAATATCTCTGATTGGATCCACAGTATTTTCTACATGGATTATATCAGTATCATCAAAACATCTTACAACCTCTACAATAGCGTCTACTTCTCTAATATGAGACAAGAACTTATTACCTAATCCTTCACCTTTTGAAGCACCCTTTACTAGACCAGCAATATCAGTAAATTCATAAGTTGTTGGTACAACTCTTTCAGGTACATATAAATTTTCTAAAAATTCTAATCTTTTATCAGGAACAGTTACTATTCCAACATTAGGATCAATAGTTGCAAATGGATAATTAGCTGCTAAGATATTTTTTTTAGTTATTGCATTAAATAATGTAGACTTTCCAACATTCGGAAGTCCAACTATACCAGCTTTTAAACTCATAGTATCACTTCTTTCTTAAACATTATACCATATTTTATAAAAATGAAAAGAAAAAGCGACTACATTGTCGCATATGTATTGATTCCTAATGGAAGACCAATAATATTCCAAGATACAATTAATATTAACCATACTAACGCTAACATAAGAATCGTCGGTAATAATAACTTAATTGTACCAAAAATTGTTATTTCTTTTTTATCACCATCATTATATTTTTGTAAAAAGCCTAGCATAATTATAAAATATATAAAAAATGGCGAGATTGATTTACCAATTCCATCTGCAATACTAAAGATAAATTGAGTAAATTCAGGAGCAATATTAGCACGCATAAATAATGGAACTATTAATGGAGCTGACATTTTCCATTTCAAATATGTATTAGGTACAAATATACTTATAAATATAACAATTATGAAGAATAGAACAATAAGTAAATTACCAGAAAATTGTAGTGAACTTACCATATTAATTAAAATAGCGGTTAAAACAGTTCCTATATTTGTATATTCAAATATACCATACATAATTGCTGCAAAGAACATCAAAACAAATATATATCCACAGTTTTCAAAACTCTTATATAAGCTTACATTATAATCAAGTCTTGTCTTAATATTACCAGATACAAATCCGTATATACCTCCACATATCATTACTGATATTAATACAATAAACATAAATGCATCTTTAAATGGAGATGTATCACTCATTAATTTTGCTATATATGTTGTTTTTGTATTATCAAGTAATATTCCACCAGGCATAATCATCAATACGATTAATGTTAAAATAACTAATAACGCACCATTTGTTAACCACATAGCTTTATTAGATATAATAAGGCCATCATCATATGCAGGAAGTTTTTTAAATTTTGGTGCTAAATATTTGTTAATAATCAAAGTACCAAGCACTACAACAATCACTGTGCTTATTAACATTAGATACATACACGAAAGTAAATCATAAGAAAAAGTTTGATCTACCAACGTAACTGCTGATAATTCAGTAACAGTTCCTAGTAAATATGTATTATAGTTATATATAATTCCAGTTCCATAACTACAAATAATTCCTATAAATGCAGTTATAATTCCTAACATTGGATTTCTATTTAAATACTTATAAATTGATCCTATAAAAGGAAGTATTATGACAAACGCATAATCGCCTAAAAAAGTCATTAATGCACAAATAATTAAAGTTATAAACGTAATTACAGGTGTTCTTAAATTTTTTAATGGCTCAGCTAAATGTTTAATTAAGCCAGATTCTTCAGCAATACTAGTAGCAATTAAAGACATTATTATTAATGCTAATGGCTCTAGTAATCTAAAATTAATAAGTGCTGAACTAAGTATATATTTTAAGCCATTTAAACTAAGTATATTATTTACAGATACCATACTCATTTCCAAGTTGGAATAATTTATTATTGCTTCACTGCCTTCTAATCCCATCATTGAAAAAATTAGACTCAATAAAGCAATTACAATACATATAATTGCTAAAACAATGATTGGACCTAAAACTTTCGGAACTCGCTTAGTCTTTTTCACTAGTATCACCTTCTATTTTTATTACTTTTTTTAATTTTTTATTAAAGTCAACTCGTGGCAACATTATGCTTCTACCACAATGAAGACATTTGATTTTAATATCAGCACCTACGCGTGTTATTTCCCATTCGTTATAACCACACGGATGTTGTTTTTTCATTACAACAATACTACCTAATTTATACTCTTTATCCATTATGTATCACCAACTGATTATAAGGAATAGAAATTCCTTCATTATCTAATCCTTTTTTAATTTCCTTACGCATAAGTCTTTGTACGGCAAATTGACTACCACTATTAACTTCAGCTACAACACGATATATTAAAGATGAACTAGCCAAGTCTTCAAGTCCCAAGACCTTTACTTCGCCAATTATATCATCAGATATTTTCTTAATATTACCACAAATTTTTGTAAGAATTTTTTCAAGTTCATCAACATTTTGTTCATATGGTAATGATACATCTACATATGCTAAGTTATTGTTATGAGTATAATTAATAATCTCTGTAATAAAGTGATTACTTATTATTTTTTCTTCACCAGTCCAAGCTTTTATCCTAGTAGTTTTAAGTGTAAAGGATGTAACTATTCCAGTAAAATCTCCTATTTTTACCAAATCGCCTATCGCGAATGTATTTTCTAAAACAATGCTTATACCAGAAACAAAATCTTTAATTAAATCTTGCATAGCTAATGCAAGTGCAGCACCAGCAATACCAAGTGAAGTAACTATACTTTTTGTATCAATTCCATATATTCCTAATATAATAACGCATACAACAATCAAAATAAAATATTTGACTATTATATTTACTAACGCCTGAACTGTATTATATTTATTATCCTTAAATTTTTTTGCACCAAGTTTAAAAGCTCGGTTTAATATATGCTTAATGATAGTGTATAAAACTATTCCACATACTAAAGTAACAATCGGAACAACTATTTTACTTATAATTATTTCCTTATTCATATATTACTCCTTCACATTTAAAATTTCTAATATTCTATTCAAATCAGCAACATTAGCAAAAGATATAACCACTTTTTTATCTTTTATAATAACCTTCGTATCTAATTTATCTCTAAGCATATCCTCAACATACTTAAATTCTTTAGTTTCGGGTTTCGCTTTTCGCTCAATCTTATTTTTCTTTTCAACATTTGCTGTCATATTTTCTAAATCATGTACAGCTAAACTATCAGCAATAATCTTATTAGCCATATCAATAATATCTTCTTCATTATCTAATTTCGATAAAATTTTAGCATGGCTCATTGTAAGCTTATTGGTTGCAATCATTTTTTGAACTTCGGCAGGCAAACGTAAAATACCTACAATATTAGTAATATGACTACGACTTTTACCTACTTTTTTAGAAAGTTCTTCTTGTGTTAAACCTAATTTATCAAGCATATTGCGATACGCTAAAGCTTCCTCAATTGGATTTAAATCTTCACGTTGCAAATTTTCTAAAAGAGAAATTTCCATCATTTGTTCATCAGTTAAATCTCTTATAATTGCCGGTATAGTCTCTTTACCAGCAAGCTTACTAGCTCTAACACGTCTTTCACCAGCTATAATTTCATAACCTTTAATACTTCTTTTTAATATTACCGGTTGAAAAACACCGTGTTCTTTAATTGATAAAGCAAGTTCACTTAATGCTTCATCATCAAACATTTTTCTAGGCTGATAAGGGTTTGGTCTAAGTTCATCTAATGAAACTTCTACTATCTCTTCTTTAGATGCAGATTCATATACATTTTTTTCAAATGCATCTAAATCAAAATTTTCATTATTAAATAATTGCTCTAGGCCTTTACCTAATGCCCTTTTTTTAGTTTCCATTTCTCTCAATCACCTCTTTAGCTAAATTAAGATATGCTTCTGTACCTCTACTTTTAGGATCATACGCTAATATTGGCATACCATGACTAGGTGCTTCAGAAAGTCTTACTAGTCGTGGAATAATAGTATCATATACACGTTCTTTAAAATATGTTTTAATTTCTTCTACCACTTCTAATCCTAAATTAGTTCTATTATCTAACATTGTAAGTAAAACACCTTCAATGTCTAATGATGGATTTAAATTTTTTTGTGCCCACATAATTGAATTTAAAAGTTGCATAATTCCTTCAAGTGCAAAGAATTCACATTGTACAGGAATTATAACTGAATCTGCTGCAAACAACGCATTTGTAGTAAGTATACCAAGAGAAGGTGGGCAATCAATGATTATATAATCATATTTGTCTTTAACTAACTCGATATGATTTTTAAGTTGTGCATTTTTATTAAAGCCTTTATACGCTCTACTTTTTTCAACAAGTTCTATATCAATACCTGCCAAATTAATTGAAGCCGGGATTATTGATAAATTCTTAAATTTAGTTTTAACAATTGCTTCTTCTACAGTACCTTCATCAATTAAAAGTTCATAAACACTTTTATTAGTTTGTCTTTTATCAATTCCTACACCTGTAGTACTATTACCTTGTGGATCTAAATCTATTAACAATGTTTTTTTATTATAAGCGCCTAATGATGCTGCTAAATTTATACTAGTTGTTGTTTTACCAACGCCACCTTTTTGATTAACAAGCGCTATTATTTTTCCCATATCATCACCATTTTCCATACCAATATTATTTTACCAAATTAAGTAAAATAAGTCTATAATTTTACAATATCTATATATAAAAAAAGATAAAAGATTAATCTTCTATCTCTATTACTTTTTTTGTTTGATTTAAAGATGTTTTTGGTAATGTTACAGTTAATATACCATTCTTATAATTTGCTTTAATATCTTCTTCGCTAATATCATTTCCTACGTAGAAAGTTCTACTGCATTTACCATAATAACGTTCTCTTCTAAGATATTTTCCATCTTTGATATCGTTATTTTCATCTCTTGAAGCTACTATAGTTAAATAGCCTTGCTCTAATTCTAATTTAATATCTTGTTTTTCATATCCAGGAACAGCGATATCAAGCAAATAATTATCACCTACGATTCTAACATCAGTTTTCATAACTTCATTGCTATTTTTTTCAAACATATCACCAAAAACATCATCAAATATACTTGGTAACATAACACCATTTCCTTTCCTGTAAGCCTCGCTTACATTTTAAGTATAGCACAAAAAATTAGCACTGTCAATACGTGAGTGCTAATTTATGCTTAATAGTTTTGTTTCTAATATCAGAGTCTTCAAATATCTACTAAAATCTTGTTTCTCTTTCAAACTCATTTTTTGATATTCCAATGTGTTTTTACAAATAATTTTTTCTATTGTATCAATATCAACATCATTTGCAATTAAAGTATAAATAGATTTAATACCATTATCACATAATTGAGTATTCAAAATTTCTATTAAATTAGCATAATTCATAATCTACCCTCTCAATTTTAATTCTCGTATAAATTTAGATCTCCCATAATATGGGACATATAAATAGACATACCCTTTTGTACGTGTCAATGCCACATAAAAAAGTCTTCGCTCCTCACTATATGGAAAACTATCAACACTTGGACTAACCATTCTAAGTATAGGATCATCCGCAATTTTGGATGGAAAGCCGAATATATCATCAATTAAATTAATTATAATGACTTCTTCAAATTCTAACCCTTTTGATTTATGTATAGTCATATACTTCATCTTAATATTTAATGGTTTATATATTACATTAAAGTCATTATCAATAGTATAATCCTTATCTAATATTTTATAAATATCTTTATTATATCTTCCTAATATAACTATACTATTTTTGACATTTATTTTTGAAAATATTTTTTTAAAGTCATTAACATAATTAATATATCTAATTATTCTTATAGGTCTATCAAGATGTTTATTAGATTTTAAAGATTTTTTAATTTGTTTTTTATTTTTTAAAATAAACTTTGATGAGATATCAATAAGTTCTTGACTAAATCTATATGTATTAGTAATTTGATATATTGAGGCATCCAAAAACATTTTACCAAAGTCTAACATAATACCTAAGTTACATCCAGAAAATTTATATATAGACTGAAAATCATCTCCAACAGCAAATAAAAAAGCATTGTTACAATTGATCAATGATTCAACAAGCTTAAATCTAATCATAGATGTATCTTGATATTCATCAACAAATATATACTTATATTTACTATCATATGCGCCATTATTTACCACATCAGTAGCAGCTATTATGATATCATCAAAATCATATTCACAAGATGACGATAACTCATATTGATATAGTTGATAGATTCGCAAAATTAATCTAAGCAAATAAAATTTTTTAGTTCTTAGTTTTTGATTATAAAATTTTGAAAATTCATCTATACCATATCCATTTGTCTTCATCATTCTAACAAACTTACTTATTAAACTACATAAACTATCGATTTTTGCTTTATCGATTTTTTTATACTGATATATAAGACCAATTTTAAAAGCAAATATATTATTATATTTTATAAGATCATATAACTCATTTAGATTATTAACAATTGTGTGCATCAAGTATTCACGAACTAAATAATCTAAACTATCTGGTGCTGATAATTTATATATTAACGAAGTAGTACCTAATATATTCAAAGATAATTTATGAAATGTATATACATCTACGTGTGTACTGGTTTCTTCATAAATTTTATCCGACAAACTTCTAACACTCGCATTAGTAAATGATATACATAAAATTGAATCAGGATTAACTCCATTACTTAGTAGATATTTGATTCTTCCTACAATAGTTGTCGTCTTGCCTGACCCAGCACCAGCAATTACTAAAACATGTCTATCTTTTGTTTCTACAGCAGCCATCTGTTCACTATCTAATTCGTAATCTCCTATTTTAATTTTATCCCTCCTTTATTTTAATTTTAACTTTTAATAACGTATTATTATATAAAAATCGTTCGACATTTTTCGACATTGTTATTTAAATTGTGATATAATTTTTTTAGGAGGATATATATGGTTAAAAAAATAGATACTAAAAAAACTTTAAACAGCGCTAAAGGATTTTTTAGTGAATTTAAAGCATTCATCAAACGTGGTAATGTAATGGATTTAGCAGTTGCAGTAGTTATTGGTGGAGCATTTGGAAAAATTGTAACTTCACTAGTAAACGATATTATCATGCCATTAATTGGTATAATAATTGGGGGCCATGACTTTACTTCACTTTCTATCACAATTGGTACTGCAAGTATCAATTATGGCACATTTATTCAAAACGTTATTGATTTCTTAATTGTTTCTTTCTGTATCTTTATAGTTATGAAAATTGTTAACAGATTTTTAATTAAAGAAAAGCAAGAAGCAAAAACTGTTGAACCATCTGAAGATGTTAAACTATTAACTGAAATTAGAGATTTACTTAAAAACAAAAAATAATCGGTAATCCGATTATTTTATTTTGTCTTTTATTTCATTAGTGTTCTTATACATTAGTATTAATAGTAATGCACCTTCATACGCAATTCTTAATATCAAATTACCAAGAATTAATGTTGAGAAAAATGCTAAGGCATCTGTACCTATAAATCCAAATGAAACTAAAGTTAAGAATATAGCAAAAATTACGTATGTAACTTTTAGTAATGCTTCTAAAGTTAAATTTTTAAATGTTAAAAAGTCATATAACCATTTAACAAAGCCTTTAAATTTCTTTTCATTTTTTGGAGATAAGAATAATACGTAAGTAACAACACCTCCAATAACAGATAAAATAAAAGCAATTACTATCCAAACACCAATTGCATCAAAATTTGTTGTGACAACTTTTGGTGCAGTAACATTATATGTATACATTTAAACGCTCCTTCCTATTTTAATTATATCACAATTTATTTGATTAAATAAAAAAAATCGGAATTAACCGATTAAATTTTTAAGTGGGGCGCGGTAAGGGGATCGAACCCTTGCATAACGGAACCACAATCCGCCGTGTTAACCACTTCACCAACCACGCCAAAATGTCATTGCTGACAAAATAGATTATAGCAATATTTATAAGTTTTTGCAACACTTTTTTTTATAGTTTTATTAAATAGTCGTAAACCCAAACACAATTTTATCATTACCATAAAATAATGTGGGAGGTTAAACATGAGTGATTATACAAATTTAAGAGGGGCTTATAATTATAAGAACAATAATTATAACATACCCACATACGAACAAAACAATATAGATATATATGATACATATAATGGTTTTATCAGAGGAAATATGTTTAAAGATTTATATAATACATATAAAATTGATACACCTTATGAAATTATGCCAATGAATGAACAAGCCGAATGGTTAACATATATTGATACACTCGCATTCGCATTAATTGATATTGGATTATATTTAGATATACATGGTGACGATAAAAATGCTATTGATATATATAACCAATATAGACAATATTTAGGAGAATATATGATTATGTATCAGAATAAATATGGGCCGTTAACAAAAACTAGTGATGCATTAAATATGTATCCATGGCAATGGGATAATTCACCTTGGCCTTGGGAGAAGGGGGTATAATATGTGGGCATATCAAAAAAAATTAGAATATCCTGTTAATATTACAAATAAAGATTTAAAGATGGCAAAATATTTATCCGATCAATATGGCGGTCCATATGGTGAATTAAATGCTGCCTTACAATATCTCAATCAACGTTATACAATGCCAGATGATAAGGGCAAAGCTTTATTGGCTGATATAGGTACAGAAGAACTTGCACACATAGAAATAATCGCTACAATGATACATCAACTCACAAAAGATGCAAGCATAGAGGAATTAGAAAAAGCAGGACTAGGATGCCATTATGTATCTTTTGATCATGCAACAATGGCTGCTAATGCAAATGGCATTCCATATACAGCAGCATATTTACAAACAACCGGCGATTATATTGCTGATTTAGAATCTGATATGGCAGCCGAGCAACGTGCAAGATCCACATATGAGCATTTAATGGATCTTACTGAAGACAAAGATGTATTGGCACCTCTTTCTTTCTTAAGACAGCGCGAAATAGTACATTATCAAAGATTTAAAGAGCTTCGAAACTATTATTTAAAAAATAAAATATAAAGTATTATTTGTAGTTAAATTCCAATACTAATAATGGTGGTAATATGAGAAAGATTTATATATTTTTATTTTTATTATCAATTTTTCTATGCGGTTGTAACAAACATCTTATTTTAAATATCAATACTAACAATATATCTAGTATATTATATGAAGGCGAAGAATTATCAAGTAATGATTTTGAAGATATTATGAAAAAAATTAACAATATAACTTTTTACAATTTGTATGATGTTGATGTCACTGGAAAGAAATTAATTGTTATTTCGAAAGATCATGATTATAATTTTGAAATCTTAGACAATTATATTTTATATATTGATAATAATCAAAAATATTATACACAATCAAGTAAGGTAAGCAATTATATCAGAAATTTGCTTGCAAAATATAACGATACAGATTTTTTTGATATAGTTTTTACAAATGAATATGATACCAACAATTCTGATTATCTAATCAAATTAGATAATACCAACAATTATATAATTATTAAACCAAAAACTAGTATATATAATTTCAAAATAATTAATAACGAATTAGTTTCTTCAGCAGAAAACAAAATTGATAAAATTGAAGATGGTAAAGAGTTATGTATACAAACTGCTAATTATAAAAACATTATTATTAGCTTTAATAATCCTTATGATTATCGAATTGATGTGACATATAACAATGGTTTTAATATTGATATCAAAAAAGATGCTAAGCACGTTTCTTAGCATCTTCTTTTTTTCGTAATTCCGTATTTAATATTTTCTTTCTAAGTCTATAACTTACAGGAGTAACTTCTACAAGTTCATCTGAATTAATATAATCTAAACACATTTCTAATGTCATAACTCTAGGTCTATCAAGTACTACAGTGTGATCAGAACCAGCAGCACGTGTATTTGTAAGTTTTTTACCTTTAACAACATTTACTGCTAAATCATTATCATGATTATGTTCACCAACAATCATACCTTCATATACTTCAGTACCTGGCTCAATAAACATAACACCACGATCTTCTAACGCACCTAAAGCATATGCAGTTGCTTTACCATTTTCCATTGAAACCATGACACCAAGTTTTCTTTCACCAACGTTTGCAGTAGCCATCTTTCTGTATTCTTTATATGTATGATTCATAACACCATAACCTTTAGTCATAGTCATAAATTCAGTAGCAAATCCTATTAAGCCACGTGATGGTATAACATATGTAAGTCTTGTTTGATTTCCACTTGGAGCCATATTAACCATAGAGGCATCACGATTACCTAATGATGTTATTACACTACCAACATATTCTTCAGGAACATCAATTTGTAAATCTTCATATGGTTCACATTTTACGCCATCAATTTCTTTAATGATAACTGCTGGTTTAGACACTTGAAGTTCAAAACCTTCTCTACGCATATTTTCAATTAATATTGATAAATGCAATTCACCTCTACCAGAAACGATAAATGATTCATTATCTGCAGGTTCAACTTTTAATGCTACATCTCTCTCAGTTTCCTTTTTAAGTCTATCAGCTATCTTAGTTGCAGTTAATAAATTACCTTCCTTACCTGCAAATGGTGAAGAGTTAACTCCAAAAGTCATTTGCAATGTTGGTTCATCAATTCTAAGAATTGGTAATGCTTCTTCTTTACCAACCGTACAAATTGTTTCACCGACACTGATATCGGCTAATCCAGCGATTGCTATAATATCGCCTGCTTCTGCTTCTGATATTTCAATTCTCTTATATCCTAAGAAACCATACATCTTTTGAATTCTAAATTGTTTAACTGAGCCATCCAAACGCATACAAGAAACCATTTCATTTACTTTAACACGGCCTCTTTTAACAACACCAATTCCTATTCTTCCAACAAAGTCTGTATAATCCAATAATGCTGGTTGGAATTGTAGACCATCACCTTCGTTGATACGTGGATCTGGTATTTGACTTAATATAGTATCTAAAATAGGAGCCATTGTTTGTTCCTGTGTATTCTTATCTGGAGAATAAGAAGAAGTTCCAGCAAGTGCTGATGCATATATTACTGGGAAATCTAATTGTTCAACAGTTGCACCTAAATCAATAAATAATTCCATTACTTCATCTACTACTTCTTTTGGTCTTGCTGAATCTTTATCAATTTTATTTACGACTACTATTGGAGTTATATTAGCTTCTAATGCTTTTTTCAAAACAAATTTAGTTTGTGGCATTGGACCTTCATATGCATCAACAACAAGTATTACACCATCAACCATATTCATAATTCGTTCTACTTCACCACCAAAGTCAGCATGACCTGGAGTATCAACGATATTTATTCTATAATCCTTATAATCAATTGCAGTTGTTTTAGCAAGTATTGTTATACCTCTCTCTCTTTCAATTGCATTTGAATCCATAGATAAATCATCAATGTTTTCGTTTTCTCTGAACATACCAGATGATTTTAATAATCTATCAACTAATTTTGTTTTACCGTGATCGACATGCGCGATTATTGCAATGTTCTTAATCTTTTTCATATTCACACCCCACAACTGCATAATCATACCATAATTAAATAAAAAAGTAAATATTTACTTTATTATAAAAATAAATGACATTTTATATACATTAAATGACACTTTTATCAATACAATTTGTATTTTTGAAAAGAAAAAGAAAAATAGCAACAGTATTTTTCTTTGTTTTATAACAATAAAGGTAATATTTTCATCAAACATACCTATCTTATGATATTTTTTAATATATAATCCATCGTAATCTTAATATCAGGAAAAACATCTATATCATCAAGTTCTTCTCTCGAAAACCAACCAATATTTGTACTTTCTAAAGGATCATGTATAGGAAAAACATCTGAAATCGGTATTGCGGCATATATTATATCCACATGTGTAATATTATCACCATAATTTTTTTGTATACCAAGCGGTCTTATAAAATCATTTTCTCTAGGAAATCTATCTCCTAAAATCTTAACTTTAATTCCAGTTTCTTCATATGTTTCCCTAACTGCAGTCTCTTCTGGTATTTCGCCTTCAATAACATGACCACCAGGTTGAACCCACTTATTATACCTTTTATGCTTAACTAACAAAATTTTCTTATTAGAAGGATTAATTACAAACGCTGATGCACAAAAATCTCTATTCATATTATCACCACTTTAATTATATCACATCAAACAAAAAAACTCATTAAGAGTTTCTTTTTATAATATGGAACTTTTTAGGAAAATCGTAAATTACATTAGTTGTTAATGTAAATATTATAACGATAATCATTAAAACGCCATATAATATATATCCAATTTTTGCACTAAATAATAAATACACAACTGCAGCTGCAGAAAACATAGCTTGTACTAAATATATTATTAATACTGTCGTACGTTGTGACAAAGTTCTATTTAGTATTTGATGATGAATATGAAATTTGTCAGGAGTTGTCATACTCTCACCTTTTAATTTTCTTCTTAAAATTGCAAATACAACATCAAGTAGTGGAATTGCTAAAATCAAGAATGGAATTATAATTGATGTCAACACAACACTTTTATAACCCAATAACGCAACTATACCAACCATATAGCCTAAAAACATTGATCCTGAGTCCCCTAAAAATATATCAGCAGGATGAAAGTTGTGAATTAAAAATCCCAAAGTGCAACCTACAATAATTAATGATATAACATAGTAAATACCAAATCTACCCATCACAAAACTTATTATACCAATTGTTAAAAAGTATATACAGCAAATTCCAGATGCAAGTCCATCTAAACCATCTATAAAGTTCATACAATTAATACATGTTAACAAGAATAAAATTGTAAATGGTATTGTCAACCACTTAAAATCAATTAAGTAACCAAATACAGAAAGTTGTGATATTGTTATCTTACCATAGAAAACAACCACAAATACTGCTAAAGCTTGAAATAAAAATTTAACTTTTGCAGAAATCGGTTTTATATCATCTACCATGCCTGTAACAACTATAATAAAACTACCTATTAATATTGAATTCATTAATTTACTTGGTTCACCAAATAACATATATCCAAGTAAGAATCCTGCCACTATTGCTAATCCACCTAACCTTGGAATAGGTTTTTTATGTACCTTTCTTTTATTAGGTATATCTAATGCATTAACATGAATAGCTGTTTTTTTAATGATAGGTACAAACAATGCTACAAAAACCAATGGAATAATTATATAAAATAACGAATTTCTTAACATCAAATAATCCATATTACCACCCTGCCTAAATTATAGCACAAATAGAAGAAGAAATAAACAATTACTTATTCATTAAATATTTTAATTTAGTTGATTCCCCACCTCTAATATGTCTAATAGCCATATGATGTTTTAAAATGTTATCAACACGATTATATAATTCCTTATTTAAATACTTTAGTCGCTCATGCAAATCTTTATGCACAGTACTTTTCGACACATGAAATACAGCAGATATTTCCCTAACTGTTTTTTCCGTTCTAATTATAAAATTTGCTTCTTCTAAAACTCTATCACAAATAAACTTATTCATAAGTCCACCTCTAATAAAGTATATAAATTACCTATATAAATAGTACAAAAAAAGAGCATTGCTCTTATAATTCATTAATCTTCATCCCGTAATAGTCTTCGCCATTTACTAATTTACCATTTAAAAGCAATTCAAAATATAATTGATTTTTCGTATTATCAGCCAAATTTGAAATGCCACTCTTGCCTATAATGTCACCACTTTTAACCATAGTATTAACGCTTACATTAGTCTCGCTCAAAAACTTATATTTACTTACGAGATTGTCATTATGCTTAATTTCTATTGTTTTAAGTGAAAGGTCGTTATCTTCAACTTTAATAACTTCACCTGGAGCAATAGCTAATACATCAAATGTTTCTGGCGCACCATAAATAACCCCAGTATTTTGCATATACGTATTTTCATACATAATGATTCCACTTAATTGCTTTTCTTTACTACCTTTATAATCATAATACTCACTTAAAATATCTACCTTATCACTCGCATATGGTCTGATTATTGTTTCATCATTTGAAAATACCGGAGTAATTCTATCCATAATAGGATCTGTTACTAAATTTTGTCTAGCCTTTTTCAAATTAGTAATGAAAGTATAACCAATTACTAAAACACATAAAAATATTGCGACTAAAGTACTATAAATTGTAGCTTTTTTCAAAACCTGCTTTTGCATATTCTCACCTCTATTTAAAGTGTGAACAATAATTAATGTTTTATACTATATTTTTTTAATTTCTGTACCTGTATAATAATGTTTTAATATTTCGTCATATTTATAACCTTCTTTAGCCATACCAAGTGCCCCATATTGACTCATTCCAACTCCGTGACCATATCCATGGGTATTAATATTCACTACTGAGCCATTTTGTACTATATTAAAAAATGCAGAACGAAGTGATAATTTATTAGCGATATCTGCCCCAGTATACTCTACATCATTTATAAGTATCTTTTTAATACGTCCAGTACTAGTAGCATCAGTAACTTTAATTCTAATTAAGTCGTTATACGGCAAACCTAATTTAGCATAAAAGGACTCTAATGTATATTCTTTATCTACACTAAACACTGGAGAAACTTTTTCATCCCAATGTGAATCTACACTAACCAAATAAGGTAGATTACCTCCAAAAACATCAACACAATTTTCTGTTTTACCAACACTAGTTGAAAAAAAGAAAGCATTTACTACTTTCCCATCATATATCAAATATTCACCTGCAGTATCAGTAACTGCCTTTTTAATTTTCTCGATATTATTAGAATATGAATTACCCCAATTAATTCGTAATTTTGCATCATCTAGATATACCTGATTTGCAATCGTATCAACTACATCATAATCATTTTTAATATTTTGATTAATTTTTGTAAGTGCATAACTTCTTGCAGCTACTGCCTGAGCTTTTAAAGCTTCAATATCAAAATTGACAGGCATCTCGCCCGCCACTACTCCAACAATATACTGTTCAAAAGGTATATTTTCAATTATACCTATTTCATTTCGTTTAACTCTAATATATTTATTATCATTAAAATTGAAATTAAAATTTGATTCTTCTTTTTGCAACATAAAACTTATTGCTGACACCATAACAACAACAAACATTGACAAAAGAAAAATTTTTTTCATATGTTCTCCTAAATTCTCAAAAAGTCAAAGAAAAAATTAGTTACTAAATATGATATCGATAAAGATATTAATAAATATATCACTCTGGCTTGTATAGTTCTATTTTGTTTAAATATTTCGTTTAATCTTACACCATCTAAAGCCCATATTACAATTGCCACAATTATTAAATAAAATATAGTCTTAATCATGGTACTCATCTATCATGCTAACTCTTCTAACATGCCTTTCTTCCATAGATGGAGCAGTCTCTAAGTATTTATCAATCATCTTTTCAATTAAATCTAAATCTAAATGTGCTGAAAGCGCTACGACATTCGCATGATTATGTAATGAAGCATACATTGCATCCTCAACACTTACAATTCTAGCACATCTAATTCCATGAACTTTATTAGCTGCGATTGACATACCAATACCAGTTCCACACATTAATATTCCTTTATCCACTGTCCCTGCAGCTACTGCATGACTAACTTCAAATGCATAATTAGGGTAATCTGTTGCAGCACCAGATGTTGGTCCATAATTAATTACAGTATAACCCTTACCTTCTAAGTATTCTTTTATTTTTTCTACCTTATCTAGACCATGATGGTCAGAAGCTATTCCTATTTTCATAATATCACCATCTTAATTATATTATAAATAATCATTATTATCAATAATTGTCGAAAAAAAGAAGCCTAAGCTTCTTTATTTAATCCATATTTACGATTAAATTTTTCAACACGTCCAGTTTTCTTTGTAGCACCTTGAACACCAGTATAGAATGGATGACATTTATCGCATACTTCAACATGTAATTCTTTAACTGTTGATTTAACTGTAAATTCATTTCCACAAATACATGTAACTTTTGTATCTACATATTCTGGATGAATATTTTTCTTCATATTTATTACTCCTTCCGCCATGACACAATATGCCATAGAAATTCAATGCAAAAGTATTATAACACAGTTTTATTTAAAATAGCAACAAGTTTTTATTTATTTTTTATATTATTGTCAATAATATATCTCATTCGATTAAAAATAATGTGTTGTGTTTGCATATCGGCAATACTACAATTAAAATCATCAATACTTATAAAATGAATATTATACTTATCACATAAATTTTTAACTTGCATATTCAAGTAATCAATAACTTCATCGTTAGAAGTACAAGTATTATATCCCAGCATAATGATATCTTCTTTATCATATGTCCTAAGCAAAGAAAAAAGTTTTTCTAAATCGATAATATATGAATCAACAATTTTTTGAGCATCATAATTATTATAGTATTTAATTTTTTCAACAATATCGGCATTACCAATATCAAGTGTTAGAATATCTGATTTGATAAGAATATTTTGAATATACTTATTACTAATTTCTTTATTATCTTCTATATCCTTTATAATATCTATCACGCGATATTCTCTATTTTCTATTTTGATATAGTTTTCTAATTTATGACGTTCATCTAAGTAATCAATAATATAATCACGATAGTCATATTCAAAAGAAGAATCTGTACTTATATTACTCAACGCAACATAATATACTTTATCGTCTTTAAAAGCCAAATATATCATAACAACAATCACCACTAACAATATCATAATAATTATTTTTTTCATATTTGCCTCCAAAAAAAAGTAGATATTATCTACTTAATTTTATGCTAATTATTCTAAAATATCATTTATTCTAATTGAAGCTCCAACTGCCTGTAACTTTTCTACGATATTTTCATAACCGCGCAATATGAAATGTGCATTATCGATAGTAGTTTTTCCAGATGCAGCTAGACCAGCCAATACCATACAAGCGCCTGCCCTTAAATCTGTTGCGCTTACATGTGATCCTTTGAATGATGTAGGACCACTTACGATAATTATCTTATTTGTTAATGTTTGTATTTTAGCACCCATTTGTGAAAGATATGGAATATGCTTAAATCTATTTTCATATAAGGTTTCTTCCAATTCACTCTTGCCATTACACATACATAATAAAGGTGTAATAGGTTGCTGTAAGTCTGTTGCAAAACCTGGATAACCCAATGTTTTAATTTTAACACTTTTTAAATTTTTTGTTTTAGATACCACTACATAATCAGTACCAACTTCTAAATCTACACCCATCTCAATAAGTTTTGATAAAAATGCTTCAATATGACCAGGTATCATGTTTTCAATTCTTAGTTTATTACCAACTAATGCACCTGCAACTATATATGTACCAGCTTCAATTCTATCTGGTATAACTTCAGTATAACATCCACCAAGTTCAGAAACTCCAGTTATTGTTATATCGCTAGTTCCGGCACCTTTAATTTTTGCACCAGCATTATTCAAAAATGTTGATATATTTACAATTTCTGGTTCTTTTGCAGCATTATGAATAGTTGTAACACCGTCGGCTAAACAAGCGGCCAATATAATATTAACAGTTGCACCTACACTTGGCATATCTAAATATATTTCAGCACCTTGTAGATGTGTAGCTTTTACTGAAATTTTATCATCAGTTTCTTTTACTGTTGCACCAATGGCTTTATATCCTTTTAAAGTTTGATCTATTGGTCTAGAGCCAATTGAACATCCACCTGGGAAATACATACTTACCTTTTTAAATCTCCCAAGTAATGATGACATAAAATAATATGAAGCACGCAACTTATCGCTTATTTCACGGGGAATTTCACGATTGACAATTTTCGTTGAATCAATAACCATTGTACCATTTTCGCGTTTTACTTTTGCACCCAAAAAAACCAATATTTCTTCTAATGCTCTAACATCAGAAATATCTGGCACATTATCAATAGTAACAACACCTTTTGTCAAAAGAGCGGCAGGTATTAATGCTACTGCACTATTCTTAGCACCACTAACTTTAATTGTACCTTTTAATTCTTTGTCGCCATCTATAATTATCTGTTTCATAAATCCTCCACTACTATAAAATATGTTAACTTTATAATCAAGTTACTACTGCCTATTAACATTATACATGCTTTATTGCATATTTTCAAATAAAAAAGAATTATTTAAACAAATAAATAATTCCAAATAATATCAAAATTATTCCACCGACTATATTAGCTGTTTTCCCAATCTTTGTACCAATTATCTTACCAAATTTTAATCCTATTAATGTCATTATAAAACTAACTACACAAAACACCATACTAGAAAAGAATATATGTTTAAATAAATATTTTAACCCTATACCCAATATAAAACTATCCATACTGACTGAAAAAGAAAACAAAGACATACCTATAATTCCATTAATTTGATTGGTTTCAACATTATCCTTAAACGTATCAATAATCATACTTATACCAATAAAAGCAAAAATAAATGTTATCAATAAATTAATATTAATAGGTATAAATTTAATTATTTTAATGCCAAAAAAGTTACCAACGATGGGCATAATGTAATGAAATATTCCAACAATCAACGAAAGAACAAATTCCTTTTTACCACTAAAATTATTTATTCCATATAATATTGCTAAGGAAAAAGCATCCATACTAAGACTTAGCGCGATTAATAGCAGCATTATATCACCATTAAATAATACGCTTGTTTAATCAAAATATTTATTCAAAAGTTCTTTTACGGCAAATTTATATTCTATATTGGTCTTTCCTTCATCATGTGCTTCAATTAAACAAAAAGGCGGGAACATTACACACCACCAATTTTCGCCTTTTCCCTCACCTAATGTTACGACTAATGATTCATACATGCCATCTTTATATTTAATACCTTTATACTCCTTAGATGGAAAATAATTATATCCATAATCAATTCTATAGTCGGTATGATTAGACTTTGATAATAAAGTATCTGACACTCTTTTATCAATTTTGCTCATATTTTCTTTAACCAAATTCCTTGCCAATTCTACATTTCTAACATCTTTCAATAAGTAATATAATTCATCTTCGACATTGTAGGCAACTTCTTTTTTTAAACTTTGATCTGGTGACGAATTTGAATTTGCTATAACTCTAACTCTAATTGCTTCATCGGGTATCACTATATTATTGCGATTTATTATGACTACTGTAATTATTATGATAATACTTAATATAAATTTTTTCAAAAAAATCACTCCCTAAAATATAGTGAGTGATTAATTTATTTTTTATACAATTATTTATGATAAGCTTCATTTTTAATTATTTTAAAGCTTCTATATATTTGTTCTAAAAGTATAACTCTAAATAACTGATGTGGAAATGTTAACTTTGAAAATGAAAGTTTATAATCACTTTTATCTTTTACGTCATCAGCAAGTCCATATGAACCTCCGATTATAAAAGTAATTGATGGATATTTAATCAACATAGTATCTATTTTTTTACTAAGCGTTTCGGAATCAATTATTTCTCCATCTATTTCCATCGTTATTACATATGATTTTGAAGGAATACTTTTTAAAATTAATTCTCCTTCTTTTCTTAAAACAGTTGTTTTATCGCCATCATAATCAGGTAATTCAATTAATTCAAGTTTAGTATATTTACTAAGCCTTTTTTGATATTCTTTTATTGCTTCAGAAAAATATTTTTCTTTTATTTTTCCTACTGTAATTATTGTTATCATCTATATAGTAAAAGCGGATTAATACGACAATGCTCACAATTTTTCCATACTTCATAATGTAAATGTGGACCTGTCGCCCAACCTGTAGTTCCTATATACCCAATTAATTGACCACGCATTACAACATCACCAACATTAACGTTAGCAAATCTAGACATATGTGCATAAACTGTCCAATATCCATTATTATGATTTATTGTTATATAATAACCATAATCTGATTGATACTTTTTAGTAACAATTATACCATTATTTGCAGCATATATTGGAGAACCATATCCTGTACCAGAAATATCAATACCAGAATGGTGCTCACGCTTCTTAGTAACTGGATTAATACGCCATTCAAATGTATCAGTTAAAGTATAACCTGATAAAGTTGGCCATGCCCAGTTATTTGGATCGCCTATATACGGAATAGCTTGACTACCTATTAAGATAATTTTACTAATAGGTTGTTTGATTTCTTCACGTGATACCGGCTCAATATAAGTAATAGATCCATTTATCGATTGAACATTTTGTGCAACTCTAATTATACCATTACTACCTTCTTGTAATACCTTTGTAGTTCCAACATATAAGTCTGAATCATATCGTTGCTCAGTTAAATAAGAACTTTCCTTATCAGCTATTTCATATCGTTCAACTACAACTTGAATTTGCGGATTCGGTACTGCAATTACAACTTTTTCGCCAACATGCAATAAATTAGATGCATCTTTAAATGTAGAATTGGCAATTAAAAATTCTTCAGTACTAATTTGATTAGCAGCAGATACAGAGCTTATAGTATCACCTAATTTAACAACATATTCTCTTGCATTCGCATTTTCTCCATACAATAAATATTGTGATAAAGAAGATGCTGTTGTATAAATTGTTTTGTCAACTGGTATTTTCATTTTTCTTATTGTTATATCATTTTGAACATAAATATTTTTAATAACACTACCAGTAACTATTATTTCATTTTGACTATTATTGATATATTTTTCATAGTTCTCTGATCCTACATACGTTTTGATCAAATCTTTTACTGCGTCTTTAAAAATTTCTTCAGATGTTACATAAATAACTGTAACTTCGTCGTCCCTTTTAATAGATATTTGATAGCCTTCTATTGTTAAATTAGCAACGGAAACTATTTTTTTATAAATATCTTTAACATCTTTTGCTTTCTGATCATATGAAGATAATTCTTCAATTACTAATCCTTCAGGACCATAAACGTTTTTGACATTATATTTATTTTTAATTACGTCACTTTGAGCATCTATCATTTTTTCTAATTTGGTTTTAGAATCAACGACACCAATTACCTCATCATCTAAATAAACTTTATAATATGTACTTGGATTTTTCACGTTTCGATAATTATAAGCCATAAAGAAAACAAGTATAGAAATTAAAAATACTATTATAATATAAAATACTTTTTTCATTTAATAACCCCTATTCTTCACTAGAAACATTATTATAATTAGTAAATGTTGATGTATCTCTTTTGAAAATTAAATCAATTGTTGGAGTTCCACCATTACGGTTCTTTGCAAAGATAAATTCACTTTTACTTGTATATTCATCAATAGCAGTTGCTTTATTATAATAATCATCACGATATAAAAACGCTACTACATCGGCATCTTGTTCAATTGAACCTGATTCCCTTAAATCACTTAATAATGGTCTTTTGTCTTCTCTACTTTCAACAGTACGTGATAATTGTGCTAAAGCAACTATTGGAATTCCTAACTCCATTGCAAGAGTTTTTAGTGATCTTGATATTTCTGCTACTTCTTGTTGTCTATTTCCACCCCATTTATCACTACCAGAAATAAGTTGTAGGTAATCGATTATAATAAGATCTAATCCCTCTTTGGATGACGCTAATCTGCGACATTTTGCTCTAATTTCACTGATTGTCATACCTGGTGTATCGTCAATATACATGTTAGTTTCTGCTAATCTTGAAATACCTTCATTTACACCTTTCCAATCATTATGTTCAAGTCTACCATTTCTCAACTTGCCTTGATTTACTTGACCTAAGTTAGCAAGCATTCTTAAAGCTAATTGTTCAGCACCCATTTCCATATTGAATAATGCAACTGTTTTACCAGTATTTATTGCAACATTTGTAGCTAAATTAAGTGCAAATGCAGTTTTACCCATGGCAGGTCGTGCAGCAATGATAATAAGCTCGTTTTTTTGTAATCCAGATGTCACACGATCAATATCTCTATAACCGGTAGGTATACCTGTTATATCACTTTTAGATTGTGATAATTTTTCTAAATCATTTTGTGTTTTTGTTAACACATCTTGAATTGTTCTAAATTCGCTACCTTTTCTTGCTTTTACTACAGATAACATTTTACGTTCAGCATCATCAAGTACATCTGATAATGAACCTTTAGAACTATATCCTTCGCTAGCAATATCAGTAGCAACATCTATAAGTCTTCTTAAAACAGCTTTTTCTTCAACAATTTTTATATATTCATCTATATTGGCAGCTGTTGGAACATAATTTATTATTTCAGCAAGATATTCTACATCTCCTATTGATTTTAAAATCTTTTGTTTATCTAATTCAGCTGTTACTGTAGTCATATCTATTGGTATATTTTTATTTGTTAAACTACATAATACTTCAAATATTTTAGCATTGGAATCTAAAAAGAAAGAATCAGGTGTTAAAGATTCCATTGCTTTTTGCAACGCATATTTTGTTAAAAACATTGAACCTAAAACAGATTTTTCAGCGTCTATATTATGTGGCATTGTTTTTTCTTTCATACACTCACTCCTTACTAACATTTATTTTTAAGTTTGCAAATACATTTTTATGCAATATAATTTTAACATTATGAAATCCAAGACTAGAAATGGCATTTTCTATTTCTATATCCTTTTTATTAATATCAAAATGTTGCTTTTTCAATTCTTCTGATATTGATTTACTACTTATTGTACCAAATACCTTATCAGAAGCACCAGCACGCACTTTAAATTCTAAAACAAGTTTTTCTAATTCTTTTTTTAATTTTTTTGCATTCTCTATTTTCAATTGCTCAGCTTCTTCTTCATGTGCAACAATATTTTGTTGTCTTTTTAAATTACCATCGTTGGCAGGTTTAACATATCCACCTTTAATTAAAAAGTTTGCATATCCATCTTTTATATTCTTAATTTCATTTCTTTTTCCTTGACCTTTTAGATCTTTAATAAATATAACTTCCATGTAATCACCTTCATCAACTAACTCTAATTAATATTATACTAAAATAACTCTAATAAAACAAGAAAAGATAATCTCACTTAGAAATTATCTTATAAACTTTTATTTTTTATTTTCGATGCTAAATCTTTAATTTTTTTCATTCGATGATACAATCCGGATTTTGTTATTGGCACACCTGTCTCGATTGAAATTATCTCACTTAATTCTTGTAATGAAACTTCTGGATACTTTTTTCTATATAATGCTACTTCATATACTTTTTCATCAAGTAATTCTAAACCACCTATTGATTCAATTAATTCTATTTCTTTAAGCTCGTTAGCTGCTGATGCCATCATCTTATCAACGTTGGCTTGTTCACAATTATTTAATCGATTTGTCATATTTTTATGATCACGATAAATTCTCATATCTTCAAAATAGAATAAAGCATCTGTTGCATTTATTATCCTTAAAAAGTCCCCTATTTTCTCTGCTTCTTTTACATATACCATATATTTATTTTCATGCTTTAGGTATTTAGCATTCAATAAAAATGTATTTAATAATTTGCATACAAAAGATGCATACTCACTTGTATTAACAACAAATTCTAAATGATATCGAGACTTTTTAGGGTCATTAATACTACCAGTTAATAGAAATACACCTTTTAAATAATATCTAATCTGTTCCATATCATCAACTATAAATTGCATAGGAACTGGTCCATTTGTTAATCCAGTATCGCGTAACAATGTATCAATTTTATTGTTTACTTCAATAATATATAATAATTTTTTATTATAATTATAACCACGTCTAACAATTATTTTAGCATTAAAATTATACAGTTCTTTAATTAAATTATAAATAAATCTAGCAACTGATGCATTTTCAGTAGAAATTCTAATAATATCATTAGTAAACACACTATTGCTTATGATAGCTGACAATAAAGAAATGTTGCCAGTATCATTAAATTCATGTTTGCTTACTTCGTTTTTTACTTCATATGTAAATGACATTAATTATATTGATTTTCTAATTGAAAATCTTTCCTCTTTATAAAAACAATTAAAATTCCCACCAATACCATGATAATTGAAATTATTTGCGCCATTTTAAAATTTCCAATCATCAAACTATCTAAACGTAAAGATTCAATAAAGAATCTTCCTATGCCATACCAAATAAAATAAATACCAGTTATTTGACCAACTTTAATATATTTCCATCTTCTAGCAACAAGTAAAATTATAAATCCAATTAGGCACCATAAAGATTCATATAGGAATGTTGGATGATAATAAACTCCACCGATATGCATTCCCTCAATTATAAATTTAAATGGTATAATTTTTTGTAAAAATTCTAATGTTGTGGCTGAACCATAAGCTTCTGAATTAAAGAAATTTCCCCATCTTCCTATAGCTTGCCCTATTATCAAACTTACTACTAAAATATCAGTCATTCTTGCTATTGAAATATCATATTTCAAGCAATATATAATAATAAATATTAAACCTGCTAGCATTCCGCCATGGATTGCTAATCCACCTTCCCATATAGCAAATATTGATGCAATATTAGCCCTATAATAAGACCAATTAAATAATACATAGTATAATCTTGCTCCGATTAATGCAATTGGTATCAAGAAGAAAAACATATTAATCATTTTATCTTCACTTATACGATATCTTCTTGCTTCATTTATCGCTAATGTACCACCAATTAATAATGCTATAAATATAAGTAATGAATACCAATATATTTGAATAAAACCTAAATCTAATAAAACTCTATTCATCATATCATCTCCTATTTTATTATACTATCTTTCGCTTTGCATTTCAAACAATATATCACGTAATTCCATAGCTTTTTCGAAATCAAGATTTTTAGCAGCTTCACGCATTTCTTGCTCTATTTTTATCATTAAATCTTGCTTTTCTTTTTTACTCATTTTTGTTTGCTTTGGTTCTTCACTTATATTACTTGAAATGACTTGCTTGATTTCTTTAATTATTGTTTTTGGAATAATACCATGATCAAGATTATATTTTTCCTGTATTTGTCGTCTTCTTGTTGTTTCCTTAATTGCTTTATCCATTGATTCGCTAATTGTATCAGCATACATAATAACCTTACCATGCTCATTTCTAGCAGCACGACCTATAATTTGTATTAAACTTCGATCGCTTCGCAAAAATCCTTGTTTATCTGCGTCCATAATTGCAATTAAGCTAACTTCCGGTATATCTAATCCTTCTCTTAACAAATTAATACCAACTAAAACATCATATTTTCCTAAACGCAAATCTCTTATAATTTGTAAACGCTCTAATGTCTTTATTTCATTATGTAAGTATGCAACTTTAATGTCCATTCGTTTTAAATATGCTGTCAATTCTTCAGCCATACGAATAGTTAATGTAGTAATAATTGTACGTTCATTATTATTAACTTGTTTATCAATAGCATCAAGTAAATCATCAATTTGACCACGTGTAGGTTTAACTTCAATAATTGGATCTAATAATCCTGTAGGCCTAATAATTTGTTCAACTACAACATCTGATTTTTCTAATTCATATTCACCAGGTGTTGCTGAAACAAATATAGCTTGATTTATCTTTTTCTCAAATTCATCAAACTTAAGTGGCCTATTATCTAATGCACTTGGCAATCTAAAACCATATTCTACTAATGACTCTTTACGTGCTCTATCACCATTATACATTCCTCTAACTTGTGGTAATGTAACATGTGATTCATCTACAATTAAAAGAAAATCTTCTGGAAAAAAATCTATTAATGTCGTAGGCGTTTCCCCAGGTCCGCGTAAAGAAAGTGGTGCTGAATAATTTTCTACGCCTCTACATGTCCCAGTCTCTTTAAGCATTTCAATATCATAATTGCATCTTTCTTGTAAGCGTTGATATTCTATCAATTTATTATTGCTTTTAAAATATTCTAATCTTTCATCTAATTCTTTTTTTATTAACTCAATAGCTTTTTCAAGTTTATCATCACTTGTTACAAAGTGAGTGGCAGGAAATATAGATACTGTATTTTTTCTATTGATAATTCGACCTGTCACCACATCAAATTCAATAATAGTATCAATTGTATCTCCAAAAAAATCTACGCGATATCCTTTATCATGCATATTTGATGGTATAATTTCTAAGGTATCACCATGTGCACGAAATGATCCTCTCTTTAAATCAAGTGGTGAACGCTCATATAACATATCTACCAATTTTTCCATAACAGTGTTTCTAGATATTTCTTCATTAATTGATAATGTTAGCATATGCTTTTCATAATCTTCTTTTTCACCTATACCATAAATACATGAAACAGATGATACTACAATTGTATCTCTATATTTTAGCAATGATGATGTGGCAGAATGCCTTAACTCATCTATTTCATCATTTATAGAAGCGTCCTTTTCAATATAAGTATCTGACTGAGCAACATACGCTTCAGGTTGATAATAATCATAGTATGAAACAAAATACTCAACATGATTATTTGGAAATAATTCTTTTAATTCCGCATATAATTGACCAGCAAGAGTCTTGTTATGAGCTAAAATAAGTGTTGGTTTATTTACTCCAGCAATTACATTTGCCATAGTAAAAGTTTTACCTGTACCAGTGGCACCTAATAATACTTGATTTTTTATTCCGCTGTTTATACCACTAATAAGCTTTTCTATAGCTGCTGGCTGATCACCTGATGGTTTATATTGAGATACCAATTCAAACATAAGAACACCTCCTAAAATTAAATACTATTATAACATTTATTATTAATATTATGTATATAAAAATGCAAGTTGATTCTTGCATTCTTCTTATTTATCTATTTTTATAATTAATTGATGCACAGACTCTAAATCAATTTCATCTGTATCAACAGAATAACCCATTGCCTCTAATTTAGATATAGCTTCTTTAATTATAGTGACAGCTTTATCAATGCTCTTTTCTTCATCTTGTGAAACTGTTATTACATCTGAAGATACAGAAGAATTTGCTTTATCACTATCAATTTCAAAATTACTATATTGTGTTACTTTAGGCGGTTCAGAATCACTCATTGAAGTAGTAGTTTGATTTTTAAAGAAATCTTCAAAACTTGGTGCTTCTTCTGGTTCAACAGTTGACTCTGCCTTAACAAAATTATTGAAATTTAGAGGTGGTTCAGTTGATTCTTCAACTGTCTCTTCTTCAGGCATTTCAAAATTAAAGAATTTTCCAGAATATACAGGTATACTTTCAATTTGGATATCTTCTTCCTTTTCTTCTTCTTTCTCTTCTTTAACTTCTTCTGGTTCTAATAATTCTTCCATATTCGCTGCCTCTTTTTTCTCATATAGAGGTGCAGCTTCTTGTTCAATTTTATTTATATCAGTTTTATTAACTTCCACATTTTCTACCTTTTCAGCTAAATCAGAAGATATAACAGTTGATCCGTTCATTGATGAAGGAATTGAAAAATCAACTTCATCATTTGAAAAACCAAATACGTTTGGATTTTCTTTAATAGGTTCAACAGTTGGTATTACTTCTTCTTCTTCTGCTAAGCTAGTCTCGTTTTGATCGTTAATAACTACTGGAGTAATTACTTCATTATCGTTATCTTTTAACATCTTATCAATCTCCTCATCAGTTTTTCTAACTGTTAATCTTTCGTTTATGATTCTTTTTAACATCATTTTTTGATCGTCTAAATCTTTTAATTTTAAAAGTGATCTGGCATGTCTTTCAGAAATTTTATTTCCCAATAATGCTTCTTGTACGCTTTCATCTAGATTCAACAATCTTAGTTTATTTGCAATCGTCGATTGATTTTTACCTAATTTACGAGCTAATTCTTCTTGTTTTATATAACCCATATCTAATATTTTTTTATAACTTATAGCTTCCTCAATTGGAGTTAAGTCTGCTCTTTGTACATTTTCTATTAACGCGATTTCTACTGTATCTTTATCATTTAAACTCATTACAATCGCTGGAATAGTTTTTTTATTTGCTAATACACTTGCTTTGTATCGCCTTTCCCCGGCTATTATTTCATATTTGTCACCTATTGGTCGTACAAGTATAGGTTGAAAAACACCGTGATTTTTTATTGACTCAGCAAGTTCAAAAATTGAATTATCATCAAATTTAATACGCGGTTGATATCTATTAGGCAATATATCATCGATAGATAAATCGACAACTTTACGTGAACTTACATTTTCATCCATAGCCGCATCCCCTTTTTTCTATTCTAATATTAGTTTACATTACTTTTTAAAATAAAGCAATATTTTTGGGAAATATTTTGGGAAATAATAAAAAATAGCCTAAATTTTAGGCTATTACAATGGTTTTTTCTTTATTTCTGCATATCTACGTGGATATTTTTTATTTGTCTTATCGTATTTATTAAATTTAATAAGTGTTCTTTGACTATTTTCATATGGTAATAAAAAATCAATTGTTTCAATATACTTAATACCTAACATTGGATATCTTTCATCATGCTCTTCATTATTACCTTTCATCGCTATAAAATGTCCACCTATTTTAACTAGAGGTGATGCATATTCAAGTAATATAGGAAGTGGTGCTACAGCACGTGCTACTACAACATCATATTTTTCTCTATTAGTAATACCATATTCTTCTATTCTAACTGACTTAGTTTCTATATTGGTTAGTCTTAATTCTTTTATTACCTCATTCAAAAATGTTATACGTTTATTTAATGAATCAACTAAAGTCACATTTAACTGTGGAAAAACAATTTTGACAACTAAGCCAGGAAATCCAGCACCTGTTCCAATATCACATAAAGTATTTATTTTGGTTAAATCAATTGCTCTTATCAAAGTTAAACTGTCATAAAAATGCTTTAAATATACATCTTCCTTTTTAGTAATACCGGTCAAATTCATTTTTTCATTCCAACTTATAAGCAATTGATAATAAATATTCAATTGATTTAATTTTTCATCATCTAGTTCAATACCTATTTTTTTTAATTCTTCAATAAAATTATTTATGGTCATAATGATACTCCTTTTTTAAATATATCATTATTAATGAAATATCAGTCGGATTTACACCACTAATACGAAGAGCTTGTCCCAAGGAAGTTGGTTTCACTTCTTTTAACTTTTGTTTTGCTTCTGAAGCAAGATTATGAATTTTATCATAATCAATATCGTCTGGTATTTTTTGTGAATCCAAATCTTTCATTTTATTTGCTTCTTTATAAGCTTTAGCAATATAACCTTCATATTTAATGCTAATCTGTACTTGCTCTTTAACTTCGGTATCATATGGTATTGATACAATCTTTTCTAAAATTTCCATAGTAATTTCAGGTCTTCTCAATATATCATACAATGATATACCATCTTTAAGTGTCATTGAATTAACACTTGCTAAAAATTCATTAGTCTTAGCTGTTGGAGTCAATTTATTACTCTTTAAATATTCTTTTAACGAAGCAATTTTTTGGATCTTATCATTTAATTTAGAATATTGATTTTCATCAATCAACCCTACCTCATATCCATATTTTCTAAGGCGCAAATCTGCATTATCATGTCTCAATAACAATCTATATTCTGCACGTGATGTTAATAATCTATATGGATCACGAATTCCTTTAGTAACCAAATCATCTATTAAAACACCTATATATGCTTCATGTCTACCTAGTATAAGTGGATCTTTTCCTTCCAATTTTAATGAAGCATTTATACCAGCTATCAACCCTTGACACGCAGCTTCTTCATAACCGCTTGTACCATTAATCTGTCCAGCAGTATAAAGTCCACTAATCAATTTTGTCTCTAATGATTGTTTTAATTGAGTAGGATAAATAGAATCATATTCAATTGCATATGCATATTTTAATATTTTAGCATTCTCTAATCCTACTAAACTATGAATCATTTCTTCTTGTATATCATGTGGCATAGATGTTGAAAAACCTTGAACATATATAGTATTACCATAAGTTGGATCATCTAAAACATTACTTTCTGGCTCTAAAAATAATTGATGTCTTTCTTTATCTGCAAATCTTACTATCTTGTCTTCAATTGATGGACAATATCTTGGACCAACACCCTTAATATCATCTAATCCACCATACATTGCAGCTTTACTTAAATTATCCCTTATAATCTTGTGTGTCTTCGCATTAGTATATACTAAATGACAAGGAACCTGTTGTTCAATTTTATATACAGGTTCATCATCAAAACTAAAAGTATGATATACATCATCACCTAATTCTAATTTAGTTTTACTATAATCTATTGTATCCTTATCAACTCTAGCAGGTGTACCCGTCTTTAATCTTATAATTTTAAATCCTAATTTGGCTAAATTATCTGAAAGATGCATTGAAGGTCTTTCACCATGAGGACCTTTTCTAGTTCTAGTAGAACCAACTAATATATCAGCTTTTAAATAAGTTCCTGTTGTCAAAATTACAGCTGAAGATGTTATTTTTCTACCATCTTCCAAAATGACACCTTTTATTTCATTATTTTCAACTATCAAATCTTCGACCAAAGATTCCAATATTGTAAGATTAGATCTACTTTCTAACACTTCTAACATTTTTTGTGGATATGTTACTTTATCACCTTGAGCGCGTAATGCCTGAACCGCTGGTCCCTTAGCTGAATTTAACATTTTAATTTGTATCAAAGTTTTATCAGCTACTTTACCCATCATTCCACCTAAAGCATCAATTTCTCTTACTACTATTCCCTTTGCTGAACCACCTATTGATGGATTACATGGCATATCGGCAATATTATGAATGTTTCCTGTAACTAATAATGTTTTATGACCTATTTTTGATGCTGCCAATGCTGCCTCACAACCAGCATGACCGCCACCTACTACTATGATTTCATAATCCATACCTAGGTTCCTCCTTTTTTCCAAAATGTATTATACTATATTTATTATTTTTTAACAACGCTTAATCATCATTAAATTAACCTAATGTTACATCTAAAATCATCATTATGATAAATCCAATTATGGTATATATAGTCATTAGATCTTTATTATTATTCTCCTGACTTTCTGGAATAATTTCTTTAACTACTACATATAACATTGCTCCTGCGGCAAAGCTTAATAAAAATGGTAAGATATACCTCGTACTTAATACTAATATGGCCCCTAAAACTGCAGAAATTGGTTCCACAATACCACTTAAACTTGCTATTAAAAAAGATTTAATTCTAGAATATCCATCTCTTCTAAGTGGTAAACTAATCGCACTTCCTTCCGGAAAATTTTGTATACCTATCCCAATTGCTAATGATATTGCAGATAATATTGTTGCACCAGGAATATTATACTTGAGTGATCCAAAAGCTACACCAATAGCTAAACCTTCAGGAATATTATGTATAGTTATCGAAAAAATTAACATAAATATTCTTTTTTTCTTATCAATATTTGTTCCTTTAATTTTTTCACCATATATTAGATCACTTAAATATAATAATAATGCACCAGAACATATTCCTAATACTGCAATTAAGCATTCATTCATATATAGTGTTTCAGATAAATTCATTGATGGTTGTAACAATGACCAAAATGTCGCAGCAAGCATTATTCCACCAGCCAGTGAAAGCATGGCATCCATAAAATTCTTATTTATTTTTTTAAAGAAAAAGACTATACCAGCACCCATACTTGTTAAAATAAAAGTAAATAAACTTGCTAGTAAAGTCTTAATAATTAAACTTTGATTAATAAACCAATCAAACACATAATCACCTTATTTACCTAAACAAAATTGACTAAATAATTGATTTATTAATTCATCCTCATAACTTTCTCCAATGATTGTTCCCAATAAATTCCAAATTTCTTTTAAATCTATTTCTACCATATCAATAGGCATTTCATTTTTAATACCCACATTAACATCTTCTACTCTCTTTAATGTTTCTTTTAAAATAGCGATAGATCTAGCATTTGAAATATATGTAAAATCACTTGTTTTTAATTGTTCTAATTTAAATAATTCTTTAATTCTATCTAATATTTTATCAATATCACTAGGATTTAATGTTGACATAAATATAGGATTTAATTTTTCATCTATATTAATTTTAGTTTCTAAATCATTCTTATTAACAATAATTATATATTTTTTATTCTTAATATTTTCTAGTAATTGATATTCTTCTTTTGATATTGTCTCATTATTATTTAATAAAAATAATATTAGATCAGCCTCTTCGATCATTTTCATACTTTTATCGACACCTATCTTTTCAACAATATCATCAGTTTTTCGTATACCAGCAGTATCTATAAAATTAAGTGGAATACCATTTAAATAAATACTTCCCTCAACGTAATCACGAGTAGTACCTTGTATATCAGTTACAATTGCCTTTTCTTCACCTAAAAATGCATTAAGCAAACTACTCTTTCCGACATTTGGTTTACCTATAATTGCTATTTTAATTCCATTCTTAATAAGTTTACCATTTTCACTATTATTAAGTAATTCTTTAATTTTAATTTCAATATTTTTCATTTTAGGTTGTAAATCTGCTACTGTTAAATCTAATATATCCTCATATTCCGGATAATCAATATTAACTTCAATATTAGCTAAAATTTCTATAATATCTTGTCTTAATGATCTAATTAAATTAGATAACTTACCATCTATTTGATTCATAGCTAACTTTCGAGCTTCTTCACTTTTTGCATTAATAATATCCATTATACCTTCAGCCTCTAATAGATCTATTCTTCCATTTAAGTAAGCTCGTTTAGTAAATTCTCCTGGTTCTGCCATTCTACAACCATTTTCTAATAAAAGTTCTAAAATTTTGTTTGTAGAAGCAATACTACCATGTGAATTAATTTCCACTACATCCTCTTTAGTAAAAGTCTTAGGTGCTTTGAAAACAGAAACCAATACTTCATCAATTATATTAGTCATTTCTATTATATGACCATAATGAACTGTATGTGTAGGTACTTTTTCTAAATTTTTTCCTTTAAATATTTTATTAACAATTTTAATTGCATCTTTACCACTTACTCGTATTATTGATATTGCACCTACGCCTAATGGTGTTGCAATTGCTACTATAGTGTCATCCATGCTATTCTCCTATCTATTTTTTCTCGAAAAAAATGAAAATAATATCTTATAATTTTTTATTACATCAATAGAAACAAATTTATCAGAAATAGTTACTAACCATCCCTCAATACAATTAGGTGGAGTTATATTTAACGGAAACATATGCCTTTCTATAGCATTTTCTATTTTTTTATTTAAATATTCTTTAAAATATTTACGACTATTTTCCAATGCCTCATGTGCATGTACGAAACCATGTTTTTTAAATAACGGTCTTTTTTCTTTAATTAATGTCCAATCATCATAATAAAAATCATGTAAGATTCCTGCTATTGCTACATTCTTAACTTTTTTCTTTTTTAAATGCAATTTTTTAGCCATAATATATGCATAATATGCAACAGCAAATGAATGTTCATAAACACTAGTATTTCCATGATGTTTGTAATTTTTTTTTTTTAAAAATTCTTTAGATTCTAATATTGGATTTACAATTGATAAAAATTCTTCTTCATCTGATATTCCATTAGAATCATAATCTTTTTTAGGTATATATTTAGCTTTATATATCATACTTTTGCGCGCGATGGGAGAAAATTTTGGACGCCAACCTATAAATTTATAAAAAAATCTTTTAGGCTTTGGACTTTTAATTTTTTCACCATCTGCTATATTTAATTCTTTTATTATACTATTATCATAATCTAAAAATTTTATATTAAATGTTTTCATATTATCCCCCAATAAGCAAAATAATTATATCATTTATAATAAAATATGTAAAATAAAAGAAGATAATTATTTATCTTCTACATATTTAATAACTATATGTCTTTCAAGACCTTCGCCAACACTCTCTGTAGTTACATTAGGTATTTTGTCGATCATGTTATGAATTTCTCTTCTTTCATATGAATTCATAGGATCTAGTGAAACATCAACTTTAGTTTTTTGAACTTCATATGCGATTTTTTTAATTTCAAATGATTTTCTTCTTAAATTTTTTTCTTTATAATTAGCTACATCTACATTTACTTTAACATTATGATGTAACTGTTTCTCTAAAGTTTTTCTCAATAATGTTTGAATTGCATTTATTGTTTTTCCTTCTTTGCCAATCAAAATAGCATTATTATTTGAAACTAATTTAACATGATAACTATTTTCTATTTCACGAATTTCTGTATTGATATCAATACCCATATTTTTTGCTAAGTTAGCAATATAATCTTTTATAAAAAATTTAATATCAGCTTTATCTACAACTTGAATTTTATTATTATCTTCATCTAAATCAATAATATATAAATATTCTTCATCCAAATTATAATAATCCATTGCTTTTTCTAAAGCTTCTTCTCTCGTTTTTCCTTCAAATACGTTTATATTAAGCATTTTTTGTACCTCTCTTTACCAATAAATTTTGAATTACTGTAAAACTACTATTACAGATCCAATATATTGCAATTGATGTTGATACAGTAAATGATGCTAATGAAATCATACCAATTGACATATTTGTCATCATCTTCATACTAACACCATTAACGTCCCTACTGTTTGCAGTCTTATTTAATTTAAATGATAAATAAGTCATTACAACAACTAAAATAATAATAATTATATAAAAGAAATTTCCTTTTTGCATTCCATTTAATGGACTCATACCTAAGTCTAAACCTAAGAAAGATCCTTCAAAAATTAATGGAAGTCTATTCATAGCTTCATAAAATGCAAAGAATAATGGAATTTGTATTAATGCAAATATACATCCACTCATAGGATTAATACCATATTTTTTATATACCATCATAATTTCTTGTGAATGTGCCATTTGATCTTGTTGCGAAGTTTTATTAGCATATTTCTTCTCTATTTTATCAATTTCAGGTTTTGCTTTATTCATTATTTCAGATTGCATTGCTGTTTTTTTAGTTACTGGATATAAAATTGCTCTTATAAGAAATGTAATTATTACAACTGAAAGACCAGCATTCTTTACTAATTTATTTAATTGAATTATTAAAAACGCAAGTGGTTTTACAAATATTGTTGTCCATACTCCTTCATATCCATTTGAAGTAATTTTAAATTCATCACAACTTGGTAATTTTGAGATATCTATTTCATTATTATCATATAATGAAATCATATTTTCTTTTGTAGGTTTACACAATATATTAGAAACCAATCTTTCCCCTGTTTCAGTATCAGTTATTATTTTATTACCTTCACCTTTTGCATATTTAGTACATCCTGCAAATGGTATTACTAAAAATAAAAGAAAAATAATAAGAACTATTTTTTTATTTTTCATAATTCCTCCTTTATAATATTCAATTTTTTAAAAGCAATATTCAAATCTTCACTCATTTCTTCAAATGATTTATTCAATATTCCTTTCCTTACTATTATAATACATTTAAATCCATTTTTATAGGTATTTTTATCAATTATACTTTTTAATTGTCTCTTAACCTTATTTCTTGTAACAGCGTTTCCTATTTTTTTACCAACAGATAAACCAAAATGATAATTATTATTTTCATTATATTCTATATATATTATATATTCATTATACTTAAAAGATCTGTTAGAATGAATAATTCTATCAAATTCACTACTTTCTTTTATAATATTACATTTTTTCATATACTCACCTCAATGTAAATAAAAAACCACTGTTAAAACAATGGCTAACGAGATAATACTTTACGGCCTTTTCTTCTTCTACGAGCAACAACGCCTGATTTAATTCTTGCTAAAAAACCCATTTTTCTACTTCTTCTATGATTATTAGGTTGATAAGTTCTTTTCATATTGCACCTCCACTTGTTTCTTGACCATTTAATTATATATATATTTATTATATTTGTCAACAAAAAATAGCTTTTTTTATGCTGTGGAAAACTTTTTTTAATTTTTTTTAAATTTTATTATATTTTTTTTATTAACATGGGTTATTTTGTTTATAGAATAATGTTATTAATAATTATCAACATTTCAACAGGTTTATATTTTACCATGTTAATTTGTTTTCCACAGGTGTTGTGGAAAAATAGGATTTATATATATAAAATAATATTTTTTATATTGTGGAAAAAAATGTAGAATTATAGGAATAAATTTAATAACCTCTTTTTTTTTTATAAAAAATCTTTTATAATATTAATTGTTGGAAAGTAGGTGTCAAAATGAATACTGATAATTTAAATAGTATATGGAATGAATTTTTAAATAAAATAGAAAAAGAATTAATTCCAATTTCTTTTGATGTTTGGTTTAAAGATACTAAATTAATCGAATTAAAAAATGACACTGCTAAAGTTTTAGTTCAATCGGATGTATTTAAAAAAGAATTACAAAGAAATTTTAATACATTAATTGAAGAAATTTTTACACAAGTTACAGGATCTAATTTTAAATTTGAATATGTTACTGAAGATGAATTAAATAATAATATAGTAATAGATGCAGATAATATAGGTGTTCCTAAAGATGCTATATTTGAAACTAATCTTATTGAAAAATATACATTTGATAATTTTATAACAGGTAATACTAATAATGATAAAAATAGATTTGCTAAAGCTATTGCTTTATCAGTAGCTGAAAATCCTGGCCAAATGTATAATCCATTATATATTTATGGTAGTAGTGGATTAGGTAAAACACATTTAATGCATGCAATAGGTAATTATATTACAAATAATAGTGGAAAAAAAGTATTATATGTTACTAGTGAAAAATTTGTTGAAGATTTTATGCAACTATATAAAAAGAAAAATAGTGAAGATTCATTTAATGATGACTTAATCAAATTTAAAAGAAAATATAGAGATTTAGATGTTTTAATTATAGATGATATTCAATATTTAGAAGTAGTTGGTGGTATTCAACAAGAATTCTTTAATACATTTCAAGAATTACATGATAATAATAAACAAATTATATTAGCAAGTGATAGATCACCTGATGATTTAAAAAAACTTGAAGAAAGAATTAGAACAAGATTTACATGGGGAATATTAGTAAATATTTATCCACCAGATTTTGATGTAAGAATGGATATTATTGATAAAAAATTGGAAAATAATGAATTAAATATAAAATTTCCAAAAGAAGTTAAAGAATATATTGCAAGTAATTGTACAAGTGATGTTAGAAGATTAGAAGGTTCTATAAGACGAATACTTGCTTATGCTACTATGATGAATGGATCAGATATTACATTAGATTTAGCTGTTGAAGCTTTAAAAGATATTTTACCTTCATCAATTATTTCTAAAAACAAGATTGATTCTTTACAACAAATAGTATGTGAATTATATAATATATCTATTGATGATTTAAAAGGTAAAAAACGAAATAGTGAAATTGCAGTTCCAAGACAAATTGCAATGTATATAGCACGAAAATATATTAATGAGTCTTTTCCTAAAATAGGTAGTGATTTTGGTGGAAAGGATCATACTACAGTAATGCATTCAGTTAATAAAATAGAGAATGAATTAAAGAAAAATAATGATCTAAAAATACAAATTAATAAAATAGTTGAAAAGTTAAATGTTTAAAAGTTTATAATTATTAAATTTTATTAACAGTATATATTTATTATTAACCATTTAAAAATAAGATAAAAATAAACTTTTCCACATTTTCCACACATATAATAAAAATAATTTAATAATAAAATAAATAATAGGAGGTTTTTTATGAAATTTAAAATTAAACAAAATATATTAATGAATCATTTAAATTATGTAATAAGAGGGGTATCTAATAAAAATTTAATTCCAATATTAAATTGTATTAAATTTGAATTAAATAAAGATGGATTATATCTTATAAGTACAGATAATGAAATATCTATAAAAACATTTATATCTTCAAATAATATTAATGAAATTGATAGTTGTGGAGAAGTATTAGTATCAGGTAAATTTATATATGATATTATAAAAAAATTACCAGGTGAAATTATTGATTTAGAAGAGGTTATGGATTCAAAATTATATATAACTACTTCAAAATCTTCATTTACTTTAAATTGTAATGAAGTTAATGAATTTCCTAATTTGAAATTTGATGAAATAGATAAACCAATATCTATTAATAATGTATTATTTAAAAATATGATTAATGAAACTATATTTGCAGCATCAACTCAAGAATCAAGACCAGCTTTAACAGGTATTAATATTAAAATTAAAAATGGTAAATTAGAGTGTACTGCTACTGATTCATTTAGATTATCTAAAAAGATTGTAGAAATAGATAGTAATAACGAATATGATATTATTATTCCTACAAGAAGTTTAAATGAATTAATCAAAATATTAGATGATAATGATGAAATATTAGAAATGCACATTTTTGAAAATAAGGTATTATTTAAAAGTAATAATATAATGATGATGTCTAGTTTAATAAATGGTACATATCCTGATACATCTAAATTAATACCAAATAATTTTGAAACAATAATTAAAGTAAAATTAAGTGATTATTATAATGCAATAGATAGAGCTTCATTATTAACGAATGAATTAGATAAAAATACTATAATGTTTGAAAGTAATAAAAATGAAGTTATAATTTCATCTAATATACCTGAAATTGGTAATGTAAAAGAAATAGTTAATATAGAAAATAAAAGTAAAAAAGAAATTTCAATAGCGTTTAGTTCTAAATATATGTTAGACGCAATAAGAACATTTGAATCAGATGAAATAGAATTATGTTTTAATGGAGAAGTTAAACCTATTATATTAAGGAATGTAGATGATAATAATTTAATTCAATTAATAGTTCCAATAAGAACTTATTAATAAATAGAGAAAGGAAAATATATGATAAAAGATTACATCATTAATGGTGAAACTGTAGTAATGATGTCAATTAGTAATTCAAGTTGTAGGATTTATGAAACAGAAAAGGTATTTGATGTAGATATTTCATTAAAAGAAATATTAGAAGAAAGTTGTAAATACTTTGGTAGTTCACTAGAAGGAAGAACAGAATCTAGTAAATATCATTTAAAATATGATTATAAATTACCTATAATTATTGATGAAAATAGAGAAATAATTATTTTTCCTACTAAATCATATAATTCTTTAAATAGTTATGTAATATTTATTAATCAAATAAAAGATTATGAAAAAATAGATAATGGTATTAAAATTATTTTAAAAAATAATAAAGTAATTGAAATAAATGAATCATTTGGTATATTTGAAAATCAATACTTAAGATCTTTAAAATTACTAAATGCATTAAAAAACATGAAAAAGATATCATAAAATGATATTTTTTTTGTTTAAATGTAAAAAAACGCCCAAATTTATGGTATAATTATATGTAGGTATAGGATACCGTGAAAAATATATATATTTAAAATTGGGTGAAAAAAATGATAATTAAGGTAATGTTATGTTTATAAAAAATATTAATTTATTTAATTTTAGGAATTATGAAAACGAAAAATTTATATTTAATGATCATATAAATATAATATATGGAAAAAACGCCCAAGGTAAAACAAATTTATTAGAAAGTATATATTTTTTGATATTAGCAAAATCACATCGTTCAATAAATGATAAAGATTTAATTAAATACGGTTGTGATAGTCTTAAGGTATCAGCAGAAGCAACTATTAATAATATACCTAAAAGAATTTCAATTGAAGTTAATCAAAAAAATAAAAAATTTTTTGTTGACGGAAATAATATAAAGAAAGTAAGTGACTATATATCTAATCTAAAAGTAATAGTATTTTTTCCAGAGGATTTAGAATTAATTAAATTATCACCTGATGTTAGAAGAAAATATTTGAATATTCAAATAAGTCAATTAAATAAAAATTATTTTAAAATTTTAAATGATTATAATAAATTATTAAAAATAAGAAATGATATTTTAAAAGAATATTTAAAATCAGGAAAAATAGATAATAATTATTTTGATATAATTACCAATTATTTAATAGATAAAGCAAGTTATATTTATTGTATTAGAAATAAATATATCGAAAAAATTAATGAAATAATTGATAATTATTATGAAAAAATTTCTACTTTCAAAAAATTAAAAATAAATTATATAAATAATTTAAATACTAATATATATGAATTTGAATTGAATAAAGAAATATTAAAAAGTAGATTTGATGAATTGAAGGAAATTGAATTAAAAACAGGAAACACTTTAATAGGTCCACATAAGGATGATATGGAATTCTTATTAGATGGAAAGGATTTAAAAAAGTATGGTTCACAAGGACAACAAAGAATGGCCGTGCTAGCGCTTAAATTATCTGAGATAGAATTATTTAGAAAAGAGTGTGGAGAAAATCCTATATTGTTATTGGATGATGTATTTAGTGAATTAGATGATTATAAAAAAAATAATTTATTAGATAATATTGATTCAAATATACAGACTATAATAACAACTACAGATTTAAATAATATAAATAAGAAAATTTTAAGTGAATGTAATTTAATAAAAATTGAAAATGGCAGATTAAGGAAAGGTGATTAAGATGGAAGAAAAAGTAGAACATTCATATGGAGCTTCTGATATACAAGTTTTAGAAGGATTAGAAGCAGTAAGAAAAAGACCTGGTATGTATATTGGAACAACTGATGTTAAGGGCTTACATCATTTAGTATGGGAAATAGTTGATAATTCAATTGATGAAGCTTTAGCAGGTTATTGTAAGCATATAGAGGTAATTATTAATAAAGATAATTCAATTACTGTAAAAGATGATGGTCGTGGAATACCAGTTGATATTCATCCAAAGACTAAATTATCAACAGTAGAAACAGTATATACAGTATTACATGCTGGTGGAAAATTTGGTGGAGGCGGCTACAAAGTATCTGGCGGATTACATGGTGTTGGTGCATCTGTTGTTAATGCACTTTCAAAATGGGTAAATGTTAATGTATACAAAAATGGTAAAGTTTATTTTATCAGATTTGAAAATGGTGGACATACTGTTGAACCATTAAAAGAAATAGATACTTGTGATGAGTCAAGAACTGGTACGACTGTAACATTTAAACCAGATCCTACAATATTTGATACTGATATTTATGATTATAATACTTTAAAAACAAGAATTAGAGAATTAGCATTTTTAAATAAAGGTTTATCTATTACTTTAAGAGATGATAGAGATGAAGAAGATACTACAGGTGAAACTTTTATATATGAAGGTGGTATTTCTGAATATGTAAAATATATTAATGAAAATAAACAACCTTTATGCGAAGATATAATTCATCTAGAAGGTGAAGAAGATAATATAATTTTTGAAGTAGCATTACAATATACTATGGATGAGAATACAAGAATATATTCATTTGTTAATAATATTAATACTCATGATGGTGGTACACATGAAGAAGGTGTTAGAAGAGCATTAACAAGAATTATTAATAGTTATGCTAAAAAAGCAAATATCTTAAAAGAAAAGGATGAACCATTAACAGGTGATGATGTTAAAGAAGGTTTAACAATGATTGTTTCTTGTAAACATCCAAATCCACAATTTGAAGGTCAAACAAAAGGTAGATTAGGAAATTCAGAAGTAAGAAAAATTGCTGATAATGTATTCAGTGAAGGTTTCGAAAGATTTTTACTTGAACATCCGAATGAAGCTAGAATTATTGTGGAAAAATCTATGTTAGCTTCAAGAGCAAGAATAGCTGCTAAAAAAGCAAGAGAGGCTACAAGAAGAAAAAGTGATTTAGATATTGTTAACTTTGCTGGAAAACTTACTGATTGTAAAGAAAAGAATCCAGAAAAGGCAGAAATATTTATTGTCGAAGGTGATTCAGCAGGTGGTTCTGCAAAATTATGTAGAAATTCTTTAACTCAAGCTATATTGCCTTTAAGAGGTAAAATATTAAATGTAGAAAAAGCAAGATTAGATAAGGCTTTATCAAACGAGGAAATAAGAACAATTATAACTGCGTTTGGTACTGGAATTGGACAAGAATTTAATTTAGAAAAATTAAGATATCATAAAATAATAATTATGACTGATGCTGATGTTGATGGATCACATATTAGAGTTTTATTATTAACTTTGTTCTATAGATTCTTTAGACCAATAGTTGAAGGTGGATATGTATATGCTGCTCAACCACCATTATTTAAGGTACAACATGGAAAAACAAGAAAGTATGTCTTAGATGAAGTTGAGAGAGATAAATATTTAGAAACTCTACCAGAAAATGTTAGAAATCGTGCGGAAATTACTCGTATGAAAGGTTTAGGAGAAATGGATGCAGAAGAATTAAATGAAACTACAATGGATATTTCAAAACGTACATTGAAAAAAATCACAGTTGATGATTGTATTGCTGCAGATAAGATGTTTGAACTTTTGATGGGTGAAGAAGTAGAACCAAGAAGACAATTTATTGAAGAAAATGCAATTTACGCAGATGTAGACATCTAGGAGGTAATTATGGAAGAAAATGAAATGATTGAAAATATAGAGACAATGGATGATAATACTAATACTGAACATGATAAAATATGTGAAAATAATATTGTCGATGAAATTAAAAAATCTTTTATCGATTATTCCGTTAGTGTTATTACTTCACGTGCTATTCCAGATTTAAGAGATGGTTTAAAACCAGTACAAAGACGTATATTATGGAGTATGTATGAATCTGGTTTAACACCAGATAAGCCACATAGAAAATCTGCAACTACTGTTGGTAACGTTATTGGTACATACCATCCACATGGTGATACTTCTGTTTATGAAGCAATGGTTAGAATGGCGCAAGATTTTAGTTATAGGCATACATTGATAGATGGACATGGAAATTTTGGTAATATTGAAGGTGACGGGGCAGCTGCCATGCGTTATACTGAATCTAGACTATCTAAAATATCTTTAGAATTGTTAAGAGATATTAAAAAAGATACTGTTGATAAAATGGATAACTTTGATCAGACAAGTTTGGAACCGGTTGTATTGCCTTCAAGATATCCAAATGTATTAGTAAATGGTACTATGGGAATTGCAGTAGGTATGGCTACTAATATTCCGCCACATAATTTAGGTGAAGTAATAGATGGATGTGTTGCATATATAGATAATCCAGAAATTGATACATTAGGTTTAATGCAGTATATAAAAGGACCTGATTTTCCAACTGGTGGTACGATATTAGGAAATTCTGGTATTAAAAAAGCGTATGAAACTGGTCGTGGTTCAATAACTATTCGAAGCAAAGCGATGATTGAAGAAAATGGTAATCATCATAATATAGTTATTACTGAAGTTCCATATGGCGTAAATACTTTTGATTTGAAACAAAGAGTCGCTGAATTAGTTCATAATAAGACAATTGATGGTATTACCGATTATCATACAGATATTAAAAATGGTGTAAAAATTACTATTACGCTTAAAAAGGATGCAAATCCTCAGGTAGTATTAAATAATTTATATAAACATACTAATTTTCAAATATCATATGGTATTATCTTCTTAATGTTAGATAATGGTACGCCACGTACATTACCACTTAAGGATATAATTGCTAAATATGTTGATCATCAAAAAGAAGTTATTATTAGAAGAACTAAATATGATTTAAAACAAGATGAAGATAGAGTACATATTTTAGAAGGATTGAAAATAGCACAAGATAATATCGATGAAGTAGTTAAGATTATCAGAGGTGCTGAGAGTGATGAAATTGCTAAAACTAATTTGATGCAAAGATTTGGTTTAACTGAAATTCAAGCTAACGCAATATTAGAATTAAAATTAAGAAGATTAACAGGTCTTGAGCGAGACAAAATTGAAGCAGAATTAAAAGATTTGATGGCTGAAATAGAAGAATTAAAATCTATTCTAGCTAGTGAACAAAAGGTTTTAGATATAATTAAAAAAGAAATGTTAGAAATTAAAGATAAATATGCTGATGAGAGAAAAACTGATATTGATATGACAGCAATCGATTATATAGAGGATGAATCATTGATTCCAGTTGAAGATATAGTTATTACATTAACAAATAAAGGTTATGTAAAACGTATGAATAGCGAAAACTATAAATCTCAAAATCGTGGTGGAGTTGGTATCAAAGGAATGTCTACTAATGAAGAAGATTTTGTAGAAAATATTGTATCAATGACAACACATGATGATATATTATTCTTTACTAATAAAGGTAGAGTATACCGTATGCGTGGTTATGAAGTTCCATTATATAGTAGACAATCAAAAGGTTTACCAATAATTAATTTGTTACCATTATCAAGTGACGAACTTGTTAGGGTAATGTTAAAAATTACACCGTCTGAAGCAGATTCAAATAATAATCTTGTATTTTGTACACAAAATGGTTTAGTTAAGAAGACTTCATTGGCTGAATTTGAAAATATAAGAGCAAACGGAAAAATAGCTATAACTTTACGCGATGATGATGAATTAATTTCAGTAAGAAAAACTACAGGTAACGATGAAATATTGATAGCATCATCAAATGGTCGTATGGTTAGATTCATAGAATCTGAAATTCGTAATATGGGTCGTACAGCAGCTGGTGTTAAAGGAATTGATGTTGGTGATGGTAAAGTTATTGGATGCGAAGTATGTGATGGAGACAAGAAGGTTTTAGTTGTTACAGAAAATGGTTATGGTAAGAAAACTGTAATAAGTGAATATAGAATGACGCATAGAGGCAGCAAAGGTGTTAAAGCTTTAAATATGACTGAGAAAACAGGAAATATTGTAAGCATAAAAATAATTGAAGATAATCAAGATTTAATGATTGTAACAGATAGTGGTATCATAATTAGGTTACCATTAGATCAAGTATCTAACACAGGGCGTGTAACTCAAGGCGTTAAATTAATCAACTTAAAAGATAATCAACGTGTTAGTACGATCGCAATTATTGATCACATTGATAATTCTGATAGCGATTCAGAAGTTACTAATATTCAAGAATAATTAAAATGTAGAGTAATGTTCCACGAGCAACATTACTCTTTTTGTTATATATTAATGTTCCACGAGCAACATACTTGCAATTTTTATATAAATGTTATATATTATATTTGCACAACACTTATATTGGAACCAGGTCAGAATCGGAAGATAGCAGCCTTAACAATCAATAGGTGTGTGTGCTTTTTGTTTGAAGGTGAAAAAATGAATAAATACATGGAATTTGCTATTAAATTAGCAAAGATAGCATTTAAAAAAGGCGATATTCCTGTTGGTGCTGTTATAATTAAAGATAATAAAATTATATCGCATGCTTATAATACTAAGCATAAAGTTAACGATTCAACCGCACATGCTGAAATATTAGCAATACGCAAAGCTTGTAAAAAGCTAAAAACGACATATTTATCAGATTGCACTATTTATGTGACATTAGAACCATGTATGATGTGTAGTGCAGCAATATTACAATCACATATAAGCGAAGTTGTTTTCTGCGTAAAGAGTCCTAAGTTTGGATATTTGAATCATATCTGTGATAAAGTTAAAACGACACAACTCTATGATTCAAAATATGAACAATTACTTAAAGATTTTTTTATAGATAAAAGATAATGTTCCACGAGCAACATTATCTTTTTTATTATTGTATTAAGCTTATATTTAATAATAAATTAAATATATGTTATAATTATATAGAGGGTGATAAACATGTATCAAGCACTTTATCGTAAATATCGTCCAAAAAAGTTTGATGATGTAATCGGACAAGAAGTTATTATTAAAACTTTAGAAAATGCTGTTAATAACAATAAAATTAGTCATGCATATCTTTTTACTGGACCACGTGGAACTGGTAAAACAAGTATAGCTAAAATATTTGCAAAAATGGTTAATTGTGAGGATATTCATGGCAGTTCTACTTGTGATAAATGTGTATCTTGTACACTAATTGATAATAATCAGTCAACAGATGTAATCGAAATAGATGCTGCTTCAAATAATGGTGTTGATGAAATCAGAAATTTAAAAAGTAAAATCACACTTTCACCAACTAATTCAAAATATAAAGTATATATAATTGATGAAGTTCATATGTTGAGTACAGGAGCGTTTAATGCTTTATTAAAGACACTTGAAGAACCACCAAGCCATGCTATATTTATATTGGCAACAACTGAACCACAAAAGTTACCATCTACTATATTATCTAGATGCCAAAGGTATGATTTTAAAAGATTATCCGATGATTTAATTGTTGAAAGACTAAAATATATATGTAAAAATGAAAAAATTAAAATAGACGATGACGCATTGTATGAAATTGCACGTTTAAGTGAAGGCGGTATGCGTGATTCAATTGGAATGCTAGATCAATTATCGTCATATAAAGATGATAATTTAAATATTAATGATGTACATATGGTGAATGGAACTTTGCCGCAAGAAGAAATGTCAATGTTTATTTCTGAACTTTTTAATAAAAATATTGACGTAGTATTGAATTTGATTGACGAATATAATACACGTGGTAAAAGTATTTATAAAATGATTGACGAAATTATATATTTTTTAAGAAATTTACTTATATATGATGTATCAAAAGAATATTTGGAAAGTAAAAATATAAATATATCAATTTATAGTAAAGTCAAATTACCAAGTGACTTAACAAAAATATATTCTTTGATAGACAATTTAAATAAATTAAAATTAGACATTCGTGATGATAGTAATATTAAAATTATGTTTGAAATTGAATTATTGAAGTATCTTGGAGTTACCCACAATAATATTTCCCAGGAAATAAAGCCTGTGGAAAACTCTAATGATGATATTTTTTATGAAACAGTAGATTTAGAACGTAAAAATCGTAGGATTGAAAATACGCTATCGAGATTTAATAAAAAAACATTGTTAAATTTAAAGTCTAATGTCGATTTATTAAAAAAATATTCCTTAGATGATAAACTTGGGAAATATGCAACTTTATTATTAGATGGTATGATAAAAGCTGCAAGTGATGAATATGCTATTTTTGTATATGCATCTGATAGCGATGAAGAATTATTCAACACACATCTTGAATTATTAGAAAAAGTTTACAATAAATCAATGAATAGTTGTTATAAATTAATTGCAGTAACATCTGATGAATGGGATACTATCAAGACAGAATTTAATGGTAAACAAAAAACATATAATTATGTAAAAGAAACGATAAGTAAAAAGAAAGAAAGTAAAAAGAATGAGTTAGACAATTTGTTTAATGATATTGTCGAATATACTGAGGAGGATTAATATGAATATACAGGCAATGATGAAACAAGCACAAAATATACAAAAAGAAATGATGAAGGCAAAAAATGAGATTGATAATAAATTATATAAGGGAACTTCGTCTTTCGTTGAAGTAACTGTAAAAGGTACAAAAGAAATTGAAAGTGTTGTTATAAATAAAGAAGAATTGGATTCATACGATATTGAAATGTTGCAAGATTTAATAGTAGTTGCATTAAATGATGCGATGAAACAAATAGATAAAGAAACAGAAGAAAAGTTAGGCAAATATACGAAAGGCCTTCCAGGTTTGTTTTAATGAATTACCCTAGTACAATTACAAATCTTATAGAATGTTATAAGAAATTGCCTGGTATTGGTGGAAAAACTGCTGAGAGATTAGCGCTTGCAACATTAAACTTACCAGATGAAGTTATCGATGTATTTAGTGATTCAATTAAAAAGGTTAAAATTAATACAAAAAGGTGTAAAAAGTGTAATGCGTTTAGTGAAACTGATATATGTGACATCTGTGCAAATGAATTACGTGACCAATCAATTATATGTGTAGTTGAAGATCCTAAAAATGTAATTTTATTCGAGAAAGTTGGAACATATAAAGGCTTATATCATGTGCTTGGTGGGCTTATTTCACCTTTGGATGGTATTACGCCAGATGATTTAAATATAGAAAGCCTTATTGGTCGAATCAAAAATGATGGTATAAAAGAAGTAATAATTGCTGTGCGCCCTACTATTGAAGGTGAAACAACAGCGTTATATTTATCTAAAGTATTAAAATCTTTGGATGTTGTCGTTTCGACAATTGCCCATGGTATACCATTAGGCTCTGATATGGAATATATGGATTCATTAACTTTAGATATAGCTTTGCGTGAAAGAAAAAAATTTGATAATAAAAATTAATATTCATTAATATAATATATTGGTGATATTATGAAATATGTTATTAAAATTATAAAAAGAATAGTTTTTGCTTTTTTTCTTTTGTATGGTTTTAATTTACTTTATGGCACATTTAAAATTAATATACCAATAAATCTATATACTGTAGGTGTTACTACTATATTAGGATTTTCTGGTTTTTGTGGAATAATATTTATTTCAAAATTTATATATTAGGAGGGCATTATGTTGGGGGATTATCGTGAGTCACAATCATTAGCATATCAAATATTGTCGAATGAGATAAAAAGTGGAAAAACTAGTCATGCATATCTTTTTGATATTTCATTAATGAATAATGCTTTTCCATTTATTAATGCATTCATAAAAAGTTTATTATGTCCAAATGCAAAACTTACTAATGACGGTTGTACATTATGCAATTTATGTTCAGCGATTGATAATAATAACTTTCCTGATTTAAAATTGATTGAGGCAGACGGTATGACCATTAAGAAAGAACAACTTTTAGAACTACAGCAGACATTTAATACTACATCACTTTATAACAATAAAAGAATTTATATAATAAAATATGCTGAAAATTTGCATATATCTGCTGCTAATTCTATGTTAAAGTTTTTAGAAGAACCTGCAGATAATATAGTTGCAATATTACTAACCAAAAATATTAACGACGTCATGTCTACAATCATATCACGTTGTCAAATAATTAAGTTGTCTAATCAAGATATTGGTGATGATATATATAGGAATTTGGATATAGATATTGACGATCAAATAGATGTAAAAATGGTATTTGATAATATTATGTCATTTGTGTCTTATTATGAAAAACATGGTATGACTACATTGGCACATTCTGCCAAATTATGGTTTGAAAATTTCAAAGATAAAAAACAAAATGATTTAGCATATAAGTTGCTGTCTTATTGTTATAAAGATGTAATAAATTATAAACTTGGCCGAAAACTAGAATACTTTGGAGACTATACTTCGCAAATTAAAGAAATAGCTTCAAAAAATTCTTTTGACAAATTATATAATAAGATGTATATTGTTGTACAAGCTGCAAATAGAAATAAATTAAATACCAATTTAGCTCTTAATCTAGATAATATGATTATGGAAATGGAGAGGTCAGTATGCTAGAAGTAGTAGGAATAAATTTTAAAAATGGTGGAAGAGTATATTATTTTGATCCTAATGGTTTTAAACTAAGAGAAGGAATTACAGTAATCGTCGAAACTGAACAAGGAACTCAATTTGGTAAAGTAGTTGAATCAAATAAGGAAATATCTAAATCTATAATCAAAGGTGAATTAAGAAGAGTTATTAGAGTTTCAACTAAAGCTGATTATTTTAATCATATAAAAAATCTTAAAGATGCAAAAATAGCTTTGGCAAAAAGTAGAGAACTAGTACAAAAATACGAATTAAATATGCAAATCATTGAAGCGGTCTATACATTTGATAGAGAGCAATTAATGTTTAGATTTATTTCAGATGGACGAGTAGATTTTAGGGATTTAGTTAAGGAATTGGCAAATATATATAAAACAAGGATCGAATTACGTCAAGTTGGTGTTCGTGATAGAGCTAAAGAAATTAGTGGTCGCGGCATATGTGGTCAAAAACTTTGTTGCTCACGTTTTCTTGATGAATTAGATACTGTATCTATTAATATGGCCAAGAATCAAAACCTATCATTAAATCCTAGCAAGATAAATGGTGTATGTGGTAGATTACTTTGTTGCTTAAAATATGAAGATGATGTATATACTGATTGCAAATTTGGTTTACCTATAATTGGTTCAACTGCAGATACTGATCAAGGAAAAGGTAAAGTTATATCTGTTAATATTTTGAAAAGATCTTATAAAGTCGATGTACCTGAAAAAGGAATAATTGAGGTTGTAAAAGATGAAAAAAATTAATTATTTATTAGGTTATAAAGATATGCATATCGTGCAGGACCCTGAGATGTTTAAATTTTCTTTAGATTCTGTATTACTTGCAAATTTTGTAACGATAAATATGACTTCACGTAATATTTTAGATATTGGTACTGGTAATGCGCCGATACCATTAATATTATCTCGAAGAACGCATGCATATATAACTGGTATTGAAATACAAAAAGAAGTATATGATATGGCAGTTGAATCTGTAAATATTAATAATTTATCAAATCAGGTGAATATTATTAATGATGATATTAATGTATATGCTAAAAATAATACTACAAAAAAATATGATGTTATTACTTGCAACCCACCATTTTTTAAATCAACTGATCAAAGTAATAAAAATATATCTTCGTATAAAACAATTGCACGACACGAAGTGTGTTTAACGCTTGAAGATCTGATGAAAGTTAGCAAGACATTATTGAAGACAAATGGGACTTTGGCAATTGTCCATAGGCCAGAACGTTTGGTAGATATTATAACCTTGATGCGTCATAATAATATCGAACCCAAAAAAATCCAATTTGTATATCCAAAGCAGGGGCAACCAGCTAATATTTTATTAATAGAGGGTACATTAAATGGTAAGGCTGGTATTAAGGTTCTTAATCCGTTAATGGTATATGACGATAATGGTGAGTATACTGCAGAAATTAAATCATGTTTAGAAGCGAAATAGAGGTGTTATATGAAACTTATAGTTGGACTAGGAAATCCAGGAAATAATTATGCGTTGACTAGACATAATATTGGATATCTAGTTTTAGAAGAATGTTCACGAAAATTCAACTTTGAATTTTCTAAATCAAAATTTAGTGGTAAATATGCTGAAACTAAAATAGAAGATGAGAAGTATATTTTTCTTATGCCAGAAAAATATATGAATTTATCTGGCGAAGTAGTTAGAGACTACGTAAATTTTTTTAAGATTGATATCGACGATATTTTAATTATAAGTGATGATCTAGATATGGAAACTGGTAAACTCAAATTAAAATCTAAAGGTAGCTCAGGCGGACATAATGGTTTAAAAAATATTGAATTAAATTTAAATACCTCAGAGTATAAGAGATTAAAAATTGGAATTGCTAATAATAAAAATATTGATACAAAAGATTATGTATTAGGTAAATTTACGCAAGAAGAATTAGAAAAAATTGATGTGGCAATTGATACTGCTGTATCTATCGTAAAAGATTTTTCCTTAATATCATTTGATAGATTAATGAGCAAATATAATAAGTAATATAGGTGTATTATGAAAAATTTTCTTGATTTATTAAATTTGAATTATGAGCATAAATATTTGAGTGGTTTTAATAATGAATTAAAATCACTATTTTTGCTTGGTCTAATGAATAAAGAAAATAAATCAATATTATTAGTTACCAATACATTATATGAAGCAAACTCTTTATATAAAAATATAAGTAAGCATTATAAAAATACGTATCTATTTCCTATGGATGATTTTTTGACTAGTGTTGCAATTGCATCTAGCCCAGAACTTAAGGTAACACGTTTAGAAACGTTGAATAATTTAATCAATGAGGATAAAGCGATAGTTATAACAAATCTTATGGGATATTTAAGATTTTTACCAACACCAGATACTTATCGAAAAAGTTTTATAAACTTGAAAGTAGGTATGGAATATAATATTGCTTCATTAATTAAGCAATTATATAACGTCGGATATAGAAGGGAAACTTTAACAAATACAACTGGTGATATGTCAGTTAGAGGATATGTTATTGATATTTTTCCTGTCTGTTTAGATAACCCAATTCGAATAGAGTTTTGGGGTGATCAAATTGAATCTATCAGAGTATTTGATGTCAATACACAACTAACAGTTGGCAACATTGATGATATTACAATATATCCTAATTCTGAATTTATTACTTCATTAGATAAAGAAAGTACAAATTATTATGATATTGCAAATTATGGTGAGGTTTTAAATATATCTTCATATTTAGATGATTGCATCACCGTTTTTAATAATTATCACGATATCTCAGTAAGTTATGATTTATTAGAAAAACAGATGTTTGAATATAAAGAATCAATAAACTTACCTATGGAAACTAAATTCATGTTTGAATTTTCAGCGTTTGATGATGCTAAATATATATTTGAAGAATTTAAAAGTTCTGATGATAATACAATTTATTATAACTGTCAAAATGTTGAATTCTTTGTAAGTCAAAAGGAAAGTTTAGAAAAGCAATTAGCTGAATATAATAAAAAGTATAATTTAGTTTTAGTATGTGTAGATAATCGATATCAAGCTAATAAATTATTAGATATGAATGGTAGCTTCCTTTTAACTGATATAAATAATTTAGTTCATGGTAAGATAAATATTATAATAAATAACATTGAATCAGGATTTATTTATAATGGTATAGCAGTAATTTCTGCTAATGAATTATTTAATAAAACTGATAAGCAAGCTTCTTATAATACTAAGTTTAAAATTGGTACACGCATACGTGATATAACCAAATTGAACGAAGGTGATTATATTGTTCATCAGGTACATGGTATTGGTAAATATTTGGGTATTAAGGTATTAACAAAAAATGGTTTGAAAAAAGATTATTTGATGGTTGAATACAAAGATGGAGATAAATTATATATACCTGTGGAAAAAATTGATACAATAACCAAGTATTCATCTAATGAAGAGTTGGTACCTAAGTTAAGTAAACTTGGTGGTACTGAATGGAAAAAAGTAAAAATGCAAGTTCGCAAACGAGCAGCATCGATTGCTAATGAATTAATTGCATTATATGCTGAACGCGAAAAGAAAATTGGTTATGCATTTGCGAAAGATACAAATGAACAGTTAGATTTTGAAAAGGAATTTGCATATGCACCAACTATTGATCAAATTAGAGTTACGGATGAAGTAAAACGTGATATGGAAAGCAATCATCCTATGGATAGATTAGTGTGTGGTGATGTTGGATTTGGTAAAACTGAGATTGCATTTAGGGCAATATTTAAAGCAATAATGTCATCTAAGCAAGCTGCTATATTATGTCCGACAACAATACTTTCGGAGCAGCATTATCAAAATGCCCTAGATAGATTCAGTTCTTTTCCTGTAAATATAGCTATTCTAAATCGTTTTGTAACTCCAGCAAAGGCTAAGAAAATTATTACCGATTTAAAAGAAGGTAAAATAGATTTAATCATTGGTACACATCGAATATTAAGTGATGATGTACAATTTAAAAATTTAGGATTGCTAGTTATTGATGAAGAACAACGTTTCGGCGTAAAACATAAAGAAAAAATAAAGGAATATAAGAATAATATTGATGTTTTGACATTATCAGCAACACCTATTCCTAGAACATTGCAGATGTCAATGTCTGGTTTACGTAGTCTTTCACTTTTGGAAACACCACCACAAAATAGGTATCCAGTGCAGACGTATGTATTAGAAAATAATGATGCTATACTTAAAGATGCAATATATAAAGAATTATCTCGCAATGGCCAAGTGTTTGTATTGTATAATAGTGTTGTTGATATGGATAAAAAATGCAAAGAAATATCTAAGTTGGTACCTGAAGCCAAAATAGTAACAGCACATGGTCAAATGGATAAAGGCGAATTAGAATCTAAGATGTTGAGTTTTATTAATTATGAATATGATGTTTTACTATGTACAACTATAATTGAAACTGGTATAGATATTCCTAATGTTAATACTTTAATTATCATGAATGCGGATAGATTTGGTTTATCACAGTTATATCAAATTCGTGGTCGTGTTGGTCGTAGTGATAAAATAGCGTATTGTTATTTAATGTACGATAATAAAAAAATATTAACCGAGCAAGCCACAAAAAGATTAAAGGTAATAAAAGATTTTACTGAGTTAGGTAGTGGTTTTTCTATCGCAATGCGTGATTTATCTATAAGGGGTGCAGGTAATATTTTGGGTAGTGAGCAATCAGGATATATAGATAGTGTGGGTATAGAACTATTTATGAAAATGTTAGATGACGCTATTAAAAATAAAAATATAGATGATTCAGTTGATGAAAAAAATTCTCCAGAAGCATTAATTGAAGTTGAAACTAATATATCGGATGATTATGTTTCAGAATCTGAATTAAAAATTCAAATTCATAAAGAAATTAACAGTATTTCGAATTTAGAGGAATTAAATAAAATTAAAGGCGTATTGGAAGATAGATTTGGTGTTCTTCCTGAGAGCATTATAATATATATGTATGAATCTTGGTTTGAAAAGATAGCCAAAGAATTAGGTATCACTGAAATTAAGCAAAATAAAAATTCCATTGATATATATTTACCTAAAAATCTTACTGAAAAAATAGATGGCGAAAAATTATTTATAGATTTATATTCATTTAATAAGATGTTTAGACTATCAATGAAGTTTCAAAAATTAATTATTACTTTAGATACCGTTAAATTAGAAAAACACTTCATTTATTATTTAATAGACATTATACCTATAATTAAAAACGCAATAAAAAAATAGTTCTTGTGAACTATTTTTTTTCTATATATTCCATTATGCTTGGTATAATTTGTTTTTTTCGGGAAATAATATTTTCTAAATATTGACCATCAGTCATATTAGAAATATTGAAACTTTCTTCTAATATTTCTTTCGAATTATCTGAGAAAATAACATATGAACCTTCAGTCAATATATCAGTAACAAATAACGCAAGTACATAATAATTATTTATCTTGGCCAAATTATTAATAGTATCTTTATATGCTTTTATATCCTTTAATATTTCTTTAGCGTTAGTAGTTGAAAATTGTGATATACCAATTTTTTTATTATCAATTATGAAGTCTTTGAAATCGCCAAAAATTATTTCTTCTTTAGATTTACCTTCAGTTGAACTTGCTGCGTCAAACATTTTTTTAGCAAATTTTTGATAATCTACATTGCTTATTTTAGCCAATTCTTCTACTGCATTTATATCATCAAATGTCGTAGTAGGTGATTTAAATAGAAGTGTATCAGATATTATTCCAGCAAGCATGATGCCAGCTATATTTGTAGGTATGTCAACATTATTCTCTTTGTACATTTTATAAATGATTGTATTTGTACTACCAACCGGCATGTTTCTAAAATTAATTGGATTTAAAGTTGAATTTGCACCAATTTTATGGTGGTCTATTATCTCAATTATATCAGCCTCATTAATTCCGTCTACACTTTGTTCATATTCATTGTGGTCTACTAAGATGACTTGTTTTTTATTCATCTCATTTATGTTTGTATGCTTAATTAAACCTAAGCATAATTTTTCTTTATTTAATACTGGATAATTTGATCTTTTTGTTTTGTTGATGATGTTAACAAAATCATCGACATAATCATATTCATTAACAGTTATTACATGTTTATTTATTATCTTATTTATGTAATTTGTTAATGGTAATAATCTTGTTGTCTTATATGAAGTCATACTAGTACTAATAATATTTACATTATTTTTCTTTGCAATTTCGATATGTTCTTGTTTAATATTTCCATTGCCAGTAATAATAAGTAGTTTTATTCCTCGTTCACATGCATATTCAATTATGCTATGTCTATCACCAACTACTAAAATGCTATCTTCATCCAATGAAATAGTCTCTATAAAAGTGGTTGATTTATATGAGGCAAAAATTATATTTCCTTTTATCTCATCATCAAATTTTAATATCTCTTTACCATTTAATGTTTCTAATATATTATTATAATTTGTTGATAACTTTTCATCATTGTTTTCAACTAGATACTTAGCAATCTCTTTCATTGATACAGCACCCATGAATAATTTTTCTTTATCAGTAATTGGTAATGTGCTTATATTAGAATTAACCATATTTTTATAACACTTATATATAGAAGTTTTATAATTTGCGTAAATATTTTTTTCATAATTCAAATCTTTGATTTGTAATTTTACATCGTTTAAATATTTAGGGCATTGAATATCGAAATGGTCTAGTACAAATTTTGTTTCACTATTAATATTGCCTAATACATAAGGTTCAGCATTAATACCTAAATTTTTTTTAAGATTAGCTAATGCAATAGCACTAGTAACAGCATCGGTATCAGGTTTTTTATGTCCAAATATTAAAATGTCGCGCATTTTACCAGCCCCTTTTTCTATCGTATAAATTATATCATATAAATTAAAAAGTATAAATAGAAATTATATCTAATAAATGGTATAATTTTTTTGGTGATTAATATGATGATAGATACACATTGTCACTTATGTGAAAGTGACTATGACAATTTAAAAGAGATAATAAGCCATATGGGAAATAATATTATGATATGTAGTGGTGCTGACAAAGAAAATAACATTTCCACAATAAAACTAATAAACGAATATAATAATATATATGGAACAATAGGATTTCATCCAGATGAAGTAGATAACGCTGATCTAAAATTTATCGAAGATAATATAAATAATCCTAAAATAGTTGGAATAGGTGAAATTGGATTAGATTATTATCATGAAGGAGATAAAGATAAGCAAAAAGAATTATTCATTAAGCAATTAGATTTAGCAAGACTTTATAATAAACCTGTAGTTATTCATAGTAGAGACGCTGCAGAAGATACTTATGAAATTCTAAAAAATTATCAAGATTTAAAAATAGTATTACATTGCTATGGTTATAGCCTAGATATGGCAAATAAATTTTTAAAATTAGGATGTAAGTTTGGGATAGGCGGTGTATTGACTTTTAAAAATGGTAAAAAATTAGTAGAAGTAGTAGAAAATATAGGTATTGAAAATCTATTATTAGAGACAGACAGCCCTTATTTAACACCAGAACCATATCGTGGTAGTAAAAATGAACCATATAATATAACTTTCGTAGCAGCGAAAATAGCTGAACTTAAAAACATGAAAATCGATGAAGTATTTGAAATTACAACAAAAAATGCTTGTGAAATATACAATATAAAGATATAATATCAGTGATTGGAGGAGTACCATGAATTATTCACCAGCTAAAACAAAAAAATTATTAAGTGAGAATGAATTTAGTTTTAAAAAAAAGTTTGGTCAAAATTTTATCGTAGACGAAAATACTATTGATAGCATTATTAATAAAGCTAATATTGATTCAGATACTTTAGTAATAGAAATTGGTCCTGGCGCAGGGGCATTAACATATAAATTATCTAAAGTAGCTAAAAATGTATTATGCTATGAAATAGATACTACATTAGAAAAAATATTGAAATCTAATTTAGAAGGTGCATCAAATGTGGATATAATATTTGATGATTTCTTGAAACGAGATGTTAAAAAAGATATAGAAAAATATAGTTATAAAAAGATATATGTAGTTGCTAATTTGCCTTATTATGTGACTACACCAATAATAATTAAATTAATAGAAGATGATTTAAATGTATCAAGAATAGTAGTTATGGTACAAAAAGAAGTTGGTGACAGATTTAAAGCTAATGTAGGTGGAAAAGACTATAGTTCATTATCAATATTTTTAAATTATTATTATGATATCAAGAAGGTAATGGATGTATCTAGAAATGTATTTATGCCAATGCCCAATGTTGATAGTATTGTTCTTTCTTTTGATAAAAAAGATGTTACATATCATTTAGAAGATAAAGAATTTTTCTTCAAATTAGTGAGAGATAGTTTTAAACAAAAAAGAAAAACAATCAAAAATAATTTAAGAGATTATGATTTAGATTTAATTGAGAAGATATTAAAAGATAATAATTTAGATTTATCTACAAGGGCAGAAAATATAGAGATAAAAGTGTTTGTAGATATTGCGAATGAGTTGGTGAAACATGGTAGGTAATGATTGGGATCAAATACTTTCAGATGAATATGAAAAAGATTATTTTAAGGAATTAATGTTATTTGTGGATAATGCTTATTCTAATGAAACATGTTATCCAGATAAAAATGATATTTTTAAGGCACTTAGATTATCTTCATATAAAAATACTAAGGTAGTAATATTGGGACAAGATCCTTATCATGGTGAAGGAGAGGCAAATGGATTGTGTTTTTCAGTGAATCCTGGTATTAAATGTCCTCCATCGCTTTTAAATATTTTTAAAGAATTAAACTTTGATTTAGGAATAAAGCGCACTAATACTGATCTTTCAGATTGGGCATCTCAAGGAATATTAATGTTAAACAGTATTATGTCAGTAAAAAAGGATAATCCATTATCGCATAAGGATAGAGGATGGGAAATATTTACTGATGCTATTATTAAAAAATTATCACAAAAAGGTGATGTGATATTTGTATTGTGGGGTAATTATGCAAGAAGCAAAAAAAAATTAATAAGTAGCGGATATGTAATTGAATCAGCTCACCCTTCACCATTATCAGCATCACGTGGCTTTTTGGGTAGTAAACCGTTTTCAAAAATAAATGATAGATTAAAATATGAAAATAGAAAACCGATAGAATGGTAGGTGAAACAATGACAAGTAAGTATAAGAGTATATTTAAATTTTTTAAAGATAATATTGGTGAAAATCAAACAGTCGTATTAGCATGTTCAGGTGGACCAGATTCTATGTGCTTACTTGACTTGTTAATTAAATATCGAGCTAAAGCTAATATTAATATAGTTTTAGCGCACGTGCATCACAATGTTCGAAAAGAAAGTGATGAAGAATTAGTATTTGTTTCTGAATATGCTAATAAAAATAATGTCATATTCGAATCAATGAAAATTGAAAAATATGATGAAAAAAATTTTGAGTCAGAAGCTAGAAACAAAAGATATAAATTTTTTTCTAAACTTTTAAAAAAATATAATTCAAATATTTTATTGACAGCACATCATGGTGATGATTTAATGGAAACAATTTTAATGCGTTTAGTTAGAGGATCTAATTTAAAGGGATATGCTGGTTTTGAAAAAATAACTAATATGCATGATTATATTATTTTAAGACCACTTATTGAGCTTACTAAAGCTGATATTGTCTTATACAACAAAGAAAATAATGTACCTTATGTGTTGGATTATACTAATGATCTTGATATACATACGCGCAATAGATATCGTAAATATGTTTTACCTAGATTAAAAGATGAAGATCCTAATGTTAATTTGAAATTTTTGAAGTTCAGTAATGTATTATCAGAATACAATGATTATATTGATAAAGTAGTTGATAGTACGGCAAAGAAAATCATCAATAATAATGTATTAGATATAGATAAATTCGCATTATGTGAACCGTTAATTCAAAAAAGTATAATTAATCGTATGCTTATGAATATATATAAAGATAATATAGTATATATTAATGATAAAAATGTTCATAATATTATTAATTTAATTAATAATTTTAGTTCAAATTCAAAATTAAATTTACCTAAGGGGAAAGTTGCTGTTAAAAGTTATAATAATTTTTATATCTGCGATGACGAAAACGCAGATGATTATGAATATGTATTTAAAAGTAAGCTAATTCTTCCTAATGGAATGTCTATTGCTAAAGTAAATGAAGAAAAAAGTAATAGTAATTTTGTATGTAGACTAAATTCTAAAGATATCAAAATGCCTATTGTTGTTCGTAATAGACGAAATGGAGATTTTGTAGAAGTTATGAATTTAAAAGGTCATAAGAAATTAAAAGATATATTCATTGATTCCAAGATTTCAATGAAGGAAAGAAAAACATGGCCAGTTGTATTAGATAGTGACGGAAATATCATTTGGATACCAGGGTTAAAAAAAACGAAATATAATAAGCAAAATAACGAAAAATATGATATAATACTTAAGTATTATTAAAAAGGAGGCCACATATGAATAAAAATATGATTAGAAAAAGTTTAATACCATATTTAATTATATTAGTAGTAATCGCGTCAATTGTATTGTTTGCTGATATTTTTGATCAAAAAGTTAATAAGCTTTCTTATGATCAATTAATATCTGATATTAATGCTTTACAAGTTGAAAAAGTAGTAATTACACCAAATAGAAATGCCGGTATATATAAAGTAACAGGTGTTGAAAAAGGATATGCAACAAACGAAACATTTGTTGTAAATGTTCCGTTGTCTGATGAAGTAGTAGCAAAATTATTTTCATTACAAGAAGAATATAATTATGAATTAAATACAAAGGAAGATCCTAATTCATCAGCAATATTTGGTTATATATTTAATTTTGCTACATTAGCAATATTATTAGGTGGTGCATGGTTCTTACTAACTAGACAAGCAGGTTCAGCTAGTAAATCTATGGATTTTGGAAGAAGTCGTGCTCACTTAAGCAACGGTCAAAATAAAGTTACATTTGATGATGTAGCAGGTTTAACAGAAGAAAAGGAAGAAGTTGCAGAATTAATTGATTTCTTGAAAGATCCTGCCAAATTCCAAAAAATGGGTGCTAGAATTCCTAAGGGTGTATTATTAGTTGGCCCTCCAGGAACTGGTAAAACATTGCTTGCACGTGCCGTAGCAGGTGAAGCTAATGTACCATTCTATTTTATAAGTGGTTCTGAATTTGTTGAACTTTTTGTAGGTGTTGGTGCGTCACGTGTTAGAGATATGTTTAAGCAAGCAAAACAAAATGCTCCATGTTTAATATTTATAGATGAGATAGATGCTGTTGGTCGTCAAAGAGGTACAGGTCTAGGCGGAGGTCATGATGAACGTGAGCAAACTTTAAATCAATTGCTTACTGAAATGGATGGTTTTGGTGCTAATGAAGGCATAATAATCATAGCCGCTACAAATAGACCGGATGTATTAGATCCAGCATTATTAAGACCAGGACGTTTTGATAGACAAGTTCAAGTTAATTTACCTGATGCAAAAGGTCGAGAAGAAATTTTAAATGTTCATGCAAAAGGTAAAAAATTTGCTCCATCAGTTTCATTAGCAAATATTGCTACGAGAAGTGTTGGATTTAGTGGTGCAGATTTGGAAAACTTACTTAACGAAGCAGCTTTATTAACTGTAAGAAGAGATAAAAAAATGATAACAATGGCTGAAATTGATGAAGCTCATGATAGAGTTTTAATGGGACCAGCTAAGGTTACGAAAAAGTATACAGAAAATGATAAAAAATTAGTAGCATATCATGAAGCAGGTCATGCAGTTTTAGGTATAAAACTTGACGGTGCTAATGATGTACAAAAAATCACAATTATACCTCGTGGATATGCAGGTGGTTATACAATGATGCTTCCTAAAGAGGAAAGATTTACTGCTACTGAAAGAGAATTAACTGAGAGAATAATTGGTTTATTAGGTGGACGTGTTGCTGAAGAAATTACTTTTGGTGAAGTTACAACTGGTGCGCAAAATGATTTCGAACAAGCAACAAAAATTGCACGTGCCATGGTAACTGAATATGGTATGAGTGATTTAGGTCCAATTCAATATGAAAGTAACGAAGGTAGTGTATTCTTAGGTAGAGATTATAATAAGAGTAGAAATTTCTCTTCACAAGTTGCTTTTGAAATTGATCAAGAAATAAGAAAAATTATGGACAAATGTTATAAAGAGGCTACTAAGATATTAAAAGAAAATACGAAGTTAATGAAATTAATTGCAGATACACTTATTACTAAAGAAACATTAACAAAAGAAGAAATTGATAGCTTGGTTGCCACAGGTAAATTACCAGTTGATGATTTAAAAGAATTATCACTTGATGATTTAACTTTAGCAGAATTAAAAGATTTGGCTAAAGAAAAAAACATTAAAGGTTATAGCAAAATGTCAAAGGAAGAATTAATCAATGTATTAAAGGATTAATTCTTTTTTCTTGAAAGAAAAAAATTATTATGTTATAATTTCATTGCATGGAGGTAAATTATGAGAAAGACGAAACTAATTATTTTATTACCTTTATTTTTACTTTTAATTATAACATCATTCGCGTGTGCTAAACGTGGAGGTATTTTAACTTCAGACGATGTAAACTCTAAAATTAATCATGAACTGTTGACGAATAAAGAAATTGGTGATTTTCAACTTATCAATGCATCAATGAATATTATTGACGGAACTACAACTTTTACAGTTACTCTAGTAAATTCTGGTAAAAAAGATTTATATGTCGAAAAGGTTTTATTTAATTTCTATGATAGTAATGGTCAAGTAACTACATTGACTGGATTTGTATCAGATATTATTGAACCTAATGATGTAAAAATACTTTCTGCTTCACATTATACAGATTTAGGTGATTCAGTTTCTTTAAAATATGAAATTGTAAAATAAAAAAGATGTATATCTTTTTTTTCTTTTGTTCGATACAATTACATATAATTATGATATAATTATTAAGGATAGGAAGTGTGTTTATGAAAAAAAGATGGATTGTTGTTTTAGCAGCATTATTGTTATTTATATTAATATTAGTATGTTTATTGGTTGGAAGACCAATGTATATAGATCAAGCTATTCCTAATTTTATAGCTGGATTAAGGACAGAATGGTTAACTGCCATCATGGATAAAATTACGATATTAGGTGAAAAATATTTTATTGTTGCATTAGTATTAGTAATTGCATGTATATATTATTTTAAAAAGAATAAATATAATGCAATTATGATGTGTGTCAATTTATTTAATATTGTTATTCTTAATAAAGGTATTAAATATGTTGTCAGAAGAGAAAGACCAATTAATATGCTTATTGAAGAAGATGGTTTTAGTTTCCCTTCTGGTCATACAATGTTATCAATAGGAGTTTATGGTTTATTAATATATTTTATTTATAAAAGTAATATTAAATCTTCAGTAAAAAAATTATTAATTACAATATTGACATTAATTATTTTAATTGTAGGTTTAAGTAGACTATACTTAGGTGTACATTATCCAACTGATGTTATTGGTGGTTACTTAATAACACTTGCATATTTAATCGTATATGTAACAGTTATGGTAAAAATTGAAAAAAGGTTGAAAAAATAGATAAAAGTGGTAGAATATTGGTGGGAAAAGGGTGTATATTATGAAAATTAGTCCATATAAAAAACTTGATTTACTTGTTAGCGATAAATTAAAAAGAAAACAAGAATTAGATAAAGCAAGAAAAGAAATAGAAGATAGCATAAAAGAGCAATCTTTAGAGGATGAAATTGTAGATATACAAGATAACGAATCCGACATTCCAGGATTTAAAGTATACTCTGGTCCTGAGGGTCGAGTTTTCCTAAAAGAAGAAGAAAAAAAACTCTAGTAAGAGTTTTTTATTTAAGGAGGAATTATGCGAAAGGTAGTATTAGTTACTGGTGCTTCAAAAGGAATTGGTGCAGCTATTGCAATAGAATTTGCTAAAAATAACTATGATGTAATTGTAAATTATTGCAGTGATTTAGATGGTGCACAAGATACACTTAGACAAGTTTCAAAATATAGCAATGGTATCGTATATCAATGTGATATTTCAAATGAGGATGAAGTGAAAAAAATGGCTGAAGATCTTAAGATGAAGTATTCGAATATTGATGTATTAGTTAACAATGCTGGAATAGCGATAGATTCTGTATTTGAAGATAAAAATGCCTCAGACTTTAATAAAATATTAAATGTAAATTTAGTAGGGACATTTTTAGTATCAAAGTATATAGGTAGCATTATGCTTAATAATAAGAGTGGTAATATTATTAACATATCTTCTACTAATGGTATAGATACATATTATGAATATAGTTTAGATTATGATGCATCAAAGGCTGGTGTAATATCACTTTCACATAATTTAGCTAATCATTTTGCACCTTATATTAGGGTAAATACTATATGTCCAGGATGGGTAAATACTGCGATGAATAAAGAAATGGATAAGGAATATTTAATAGAAGAATGCAAAAAAATTAAATTAGGTAGATTTGCTGAGCCAGAAGAGATAGCTAAGGTAGTTATGTTTTTAGCTAGTGATAATGCAAGTTATATAAATGATGCAGTTATAAGAGTAGATGGTGGTGAAAAATAATGAATGAAGTATTAGATATAATAAAAAAAGCAGAAGAAAGTTTAAAAGATAAATATAAAGAAATTGATGATTTATGCTTTTTCAATAGTAAAAAAATATTAGATGCTTTTAGAAACAATCATATTTCGGAGGTACATTTTCAAGGTACAACAGGATATGGATTTAATGATTTAGGACGTGAAACTATTGATAAGGTTTTTGCAGAAGTGCTAGGAGCAGAAGACGCATTGGTAAGGAATCACATTATGACTGGTTCACATGCACTTACTGTATGTTTATTTGCGCTTTTAAGACCTGGAGATACGCTTTTGAGTATAACAGGAAAACCTTACGATAGCTTAGAAGAAGTCATTGGTATAATACCTAATGATAGTTCTTTAAACTCCTTTGGAATAAAATATGAACAAATTGATTTAATAGATAATGACTTTGATTATAAAAAGATTGAAGAAACATTAAAATCAAAGAAAATCAAAGTAATTGAAATTCAAAGAAGTAGAGGATATTCTGAACGTAAAAGTTTGGTAATTAGTAAAGTTGAAAAAGTAATTAATTTTATTAGAACAATTGATAAAGATGTAATTATTATGGTAGATGACTGTTATTGTGAATTAGTTTCTTATAAGTCATCTGTTGAAGCTGGCGCAGATATAATGGTAGGTTCACTTATGAAAAATTTAGGTGGTGGAGTTACGAGAACAGGTGCTTATATAGCAGGCAGACATGATTTAATTGAGTTATGCGCAGCTAGAGCTACTTTACCTGGTGAAGGTAGAGATATTGGTCCAACATTTAATTTCAATAGAGAAGCTTTACAAGGTTTATATATGGCTCCATCTGCAGTAGCAGCCGCTTTGAAAACTACTGTTTTGTCAAGTAAGGTTCTTGCAGATTTAGGATATAAAGTTGATCCTACTTATGATGAGGAAAGAGCCGATATTGTACAAAATATTACTTTTGGAGATCCTGATTTACTAGTTAAATATGTTCAAGGAATTCAAATTGGTAGTCCTATTGATTCTGATTGTATTCCAGTTCCAGCACCTATCGCTGGTTATGCTGATGATATTATAATGGCTTCAGGTGCATTTACTCAAGGATCTACAATAGAGTTTTCATGCGATGGACCAGTACGTCCACCATATATAGCATATCAACAAGGATCACTTACATATGAATATGGTAAGTTAGGACTTATTAGTGCTATAGAAAGGTTACAAGATTAAATTGACAATGAGTGCTAATTATTATACAATGTAAATGTATTAAGAGTTTTGCACTCTTTTTTCTTTGAAAGGTGATATTATGAATATGATGCTTAAGTATCAGATGGCTATGGATGTATTGTGCAATGATATTGATACTTTAATTAAAGAATATGTAACCATTAATAATTATAATCCAATAAATCATATTGAACATAGAATTAAAACATTAAAAAGTGCATATGATAAATTGGAACGCAAAGGATACGAACTTACAGATGAAAATTTATACGAGCATATCCGTGATATGGTAGGGTATAGAATAGTGTGTAACTTTTTGTCAGAGGTAACTGATGTCGTAGAAATGATTGAAAAATCTAAGCAATTAAGAATTGTATCTAGAAAAGATTATATAACACATCCTAAAGAAACAGGTTATTTATCATATCATTTAATAGTTGATGTTCCCGTTTATTTATCTACTGGGGTAGAATATGTGAAAGCTGAAATTCAAATTCGTACTTTAGCAATGAATTTTTGGGCAGCGTTAGATCATAAAATACAATATAAATTTTCTGATAATGAAATTCCGCAAGAAGTATCTGAAGAACTTTATGATATATCAATGAATGTAAGAGAATTAGATAATAGAATGCTTCATTTAAATGAAGTTATGAATAAGTATAAGGATTAGTATGGAAAAATTAAAAATAGTATATGAAGATAAACACATAGTTGTTATAGATAAACCAGCTGGTTTACTTACAATTGCGACTGAGAAAGAAGCATTAAATACTTTATATCATAAAGTAAGAGAATATTTAAAAAAGAAAAATCAAAGAATTTATATTGTACATAGATTAGATAAAGAAACATCTGGACTTGTATTATTTGCTAAGTCAGAAAAAGCAAAAACACTTTTACAGACTAATTGGGATAAAGTTAGAAGAAATTACTATGCATTGGTGTATGGGAATAAGATAAGTGATGAAGGAACAATAAAAGTTAAATTAAATGAATCAAAGACACTACATACATACGTTGATAATCATAATGGTAAACTTGCAATAACAAATTATAAAAAAATTACTTCTAAAGGTAAATATACACTTTTAGATATAAATATATTAACTGGTAGAAAAAATCAGATAAGGGCGAGTTTAGAGCATATAGGATACCCTATTATAGGTGATAAAAAATACGGCAAAGCACCTAATCCGTTAAGAAGGTTATGCTTACATGCATATCTTTTAGAATTTATACATCCTATAACACATGAACATCTAAAACTTGAAATAGATTTACCAAGTTCATTTAATAATTTAATTAAGTAAGAATATTTATATATTCTTTTTAATTGCGTTCATATTTGATATAATTGTAATGGTGATACTATATGAAAATGGATGAAATTATTAAAGATAATACTATTATTATTTCTAATAATCATATTAAAAAAGAAATATTATTATATTTAAATACTATACCTAATTTATATAGTATATCTTTTATGTCGTTTAATGAAATAAACAAACATTTATTTTTTGATTATGATAAAAAAACAATTTATTATTTAATGAAAAAAGGCATGCCATATGAAGTGGCTGAAATATTAATTAAAAATATGTATTATGTTGATGATAAAGTTTATAATAATAAGAAACTAGATGAACTAGTTGCTTATAAAAAAGAATTAGAAGAAAATAAATTATTAATTAAAGATGAAATATTTATAAATTATATTAAAAATAAAAATGTTATAGTTTTAGATAAATATTTAACTAAATATCAACAATATATTATTGATATATTAAAGAAATATACTAATGTTACTATATATGAATATGAATCTAATAATTATAGCCATGATATATGTGAATTTAAAACTATTGATAATGAAGTTGAATATGTAGCGTATTCTATCTGTGAACTTATTAATAAAGGTGTGGATATAAATAGTATTAAAATTGCTAATATAGATGATGATTATACAAATGTCATAAAAAGAATATTTGGGTATTTTAATATACCTGTTAATCTACCAAGTAAATCATATGTAATAGGTACTAAAGTAGCAAAAGAATTTTTATCTAATTTCAATAGTGATATTTCTACTACTATAGATTCAATATCTTCATATAAAGGAAATCCAATATATGATTTAATTATTGATATAATAAACAAATATACATTTGTAGATGACTATAATGAAGTATACGATATGATAGTTCATGATCTATCAACTACGTTAGTTCCAAAAAGAAAATATAAAAATGCGATTGAAGTAATTAATTATGATGAAATGTCTGATAATGATTATATCTTTTTAATGAACTTCAATTTGAAATCTATACCACGTATATATAAAGATGAAGATTATATAACTGATAATATTAAACCAGAATATTTAGATAATACTAAAGATAAAAATATGCGTGAAAAAGAATTAGTAAAAGATTCGATTTTAAATGTTAAAAATTTAGTTATAACATATAAATTAATTACACCAACATCTGAATTTTATCCAAGTAGTTTAGTTGAAAAAAAAGTGTTGAAACCAACTATCGATATTTATAATTCTTATTCTTCACTTAATGATAAATTAAAATTATCATCATCAATTGATAAATTAATTAAGTATGGTATGAAAGATGTATATTTAAATGCCTTATCATATAATTATAAGTTAGATAAAAAGCATGATAATAAATATCATAAAGTAGATTTAGATAAATTACATAAATTTATGAATAATGAATTATATCTATCTTATACATCGATGGAAAAATATAATGAATGTCCATTTAGATATTATATTGAAAACGTTTTAAAATTAAATGTGTATGAAGAAAGTTTCGCGGCTATCTTTGGAGATATTTTCCACCATATTTTGGAACTTGGATGTACTAAAGAGATAAATATTGATAGTGAATTAGCTAATTATATTAAAGAAAACTACTCAGATAGGGTGTTTAGCAAAAAAGAGACCTTTTTCATTGAAAATGCGAAACAAAATATGAGAGTTATTTTGGATGTAATAACTAGACAAATGCAAAAATGTAAATTAGACGTCATAAAAACAGAGGTTCCACTGTCTATAGATAAGTCAAGAGATGGTATTAAAATTACATTTACTGGTAAGATTGATAAACTACTCTATAAAGAGTATGCTGATAAAACTATAGTAGCTATAATTGATTATAAAACAGGTAATAGCGTTGATATAAATTTGGCTTATAAAAATGAAGGTATAGGTTTGCAACTTCCTGTCTATTTGTTACTCGCTAAAGAATTAAAATTAAAAGATATAAAATATGCAGGTATATATTTACAAAAAGTAATGCCAAATATTGATAATTTAGATGAAGTAAAAAGTATAGATGATAAATTAAAATTAGAAGGATATTCTAATATAGATGATTCAATAATAGGAGAACTTGATATAACTTATACTGATAGTTCTGTAATAAAAGGATTAAAGAAAACTGCATCAGGAGACTTTAGAAAAAATTCTAAAGTTATGAGTGATTTAGAATTTGAAGATTTAATTAAATTAACTGATGAGAAAATAGACGAATGCATAAATAATATCTTGAATGGTAAATTTGATATTAGTCCTGTTAAAGAAGAAGGAAAAGATGATATTAAAGCATGTCAATACTGTAAGTATAAAGATATATGTTTCGTTACTAGCAAAGATATCAGAATTATAAAGAAAGATACAGGTGATTTAAATGAGTAATTGGACAAACGAGCAATTAGATGCAATAAAATCATCTGGGACAAATATCATCGTATCCGCAGGAGCAGGTAGTGGTAAAACAGCAGTATTAACTGAAAGAGTTATTACTAAATTAGAAAATACTTCTATTGATAAATTGTTAGTATTAACATTTACTAATGCAGCAGCAGCTGAAATGAAGGCTAGAATTAGAAAAGCTATTGAAGAAAAAGAATCATTAAGATATCAACTTGATTATATTGATTCGGCTTATATAACTACTTTTGATAGTTTCGCACATTCCATCGTAAAAAAATATCATTATTTGCTTAATATTCCATCTGATATAGATGTTGTTGATAATAGTATTATAGCTATTGAAACTAATAGAATAGTAGATGATATATTTGAAAGAAGTTATGGTGAGGATAAGTTTAATAAATTTATTTCATCATACTGTGTGAAAGATGATAAAAATTTAAGAGATTTCATAATTAAATTAAATGCTAAATTAGATTTGAAAATAGATAAATTATCTTATTTAAATAATTATGTTAATGATAATTTTAATGAAGCATATCTTAATACTTTAGTGGATGAATATGTTAAATCTATTATGGAAAAACGTCTTAAATTAATTGATTTATATAATGAATTTGCGCCATATTTAAATAGTAAACAATTAGATATATATAAAAACTATGTAAGTAGTATTATTGATAATGATACTTATGATGAGATCATTAAGCCTGATGGTGTTACTAATCCAATTATGAGAGGATTAGATGAAGATGCAAAAGTACTTAAAGAAAAAATTAAAAATTTAAAAGATAGTATTAAAGGTGAAAAATATACTAAAGAAGAACTTAAAAATAACTTATTATTGATTAAAGACAATATCGAAGTTATTATATCGATTATTAAAGAATTAGATGAGAGATTAACTATATTTAAAAAAGAAAATAATGCTTATACTTTTAATGATATAGCTAAATTGTCTATAGAGATATTAGATAATGTTGATGTCAGAACTGAATTAAGAGATTTCTTTGCTGAAATAATGGTAGACGAATATCAAGATACAAATGATATTCAAGAAGAATTTATAAGCTTAATTTCTAATAATAATGTTTATATGGTTGGTGATATTAAACAATCAATATACAGATTTAGGTATGCTAATCCTAAAATATTTAAAGATAAATATGATAATTATTCAAAAGGTATAAATGGTAAAAAAATAGATTTACTTAAAAACTTTAGATCAAGAGAAGAAGTACTTAAAAATATCAATACAATCTTTGATTATATAATGGATGATAATATTGGAAATGCATCTTATAAGGAATCACATCGTATGGTACATGGTAATGATATGTATGATTTAAAATATAATACAGATTATAATATGGATATATTGTGCTATGACAAAGGTGAAGATTATAAATATAGGACTAATGCAGAAGTAGAGGCTTTTATAATTGCTTCTGATATAAAAAATAAAGTAGAATCAAGATATCAAGTTATAGATAAAGAAACTAAAAAACTTAGGGATGTTAATTATGGCGATTTTGCTATTATCATGGATAGAGGAAGAGATTTTGAAACATTTTCTAAAATCTTAGAATACAATAGTATACCTTCTGTTGTATGGAATGATGAAAAATTAAATGTTGAAGATGACATTGCTATATTAAAGAATATTGTCAATTTAATTATTAAAGTAAAAGAAAATACTATTGATAAAGAATTTAAATATTATTTTACTAGTGTAGCTAGATCATATTTATTTCAATATGATGATAATAAAATATTATCTATATTTCTAGATAATAAGTTTAAGGAAGATATTATATATTCTAAGGCTTTTAAAATATCGGAAAACTTAGATTATATTACTAATAATGAATTCTTGGATAGTATTATTGCTGAATTTAATATATATGAAAATTCTATCAAAAATGGTGATGTAGAGGCATCTATGGTTAGATATGACATATTTAGTAATCTATTTAGTTCATTATCTAAACTAGGATATACACCATATGACTTACCTTTATATTTTAAAAATAGTAAAGATTTGGATATTAAATATTCCTTAAATACTAAAGTACCTAATAATGTTAATATATTAAATATTCATAAATCAAAGGGATTAGAGTTTAGTATTTGTTATTATGCTGGCATAAAGAATGGATTTAATAACCAAGATATCAAAGATAGATTTTTATATGATTCTGAATATGGCATTATCGTTCCTTTTAATAATGGATTGGGTATAGGTGATACTATACTAAGAAAATTATATATCGATAAATATAAAAAAGAAGATATAAGTGAAAAAATAAGATTATTTTATGTTGCTTTAACAAGAGCAAAAGAACATATAATTATAGTATCTCCAGTATTTAAAAATGAATTGGAATATAAAAATATTGTAGATGACGATGTTAGATTAAATTATAAGTCCATCTATGATATTTTGGATTCAGTAAATTATAATTTAAAGGAATATATAAAAGAAGTTGATTTAGATTCTATGAATATAACAGATGCATATAAATTAGGTAAAGATGGTATGCTTCCTGATATATTTACAAGTGATAAAGAAATCAAACACTTATCTATTAATATACCTAATGAAGAAATAGAAAATGCACATTTTTCTAAAAATAGTCATAAATTATATAGTAAAGAAGAAATATCTAATATGGAATATGGCACATATATGCATTATTTATTTGAAACAACTGATTTTAAAAATTCTAATAATGAATGTGTGAATAAATTTATTGAACAAATAGATTTAAATTATATCAATATATATAAGGAATATGAATTTATGTATGAAGATGATGCAGCTGAATATCATGGTGTTATAGATTTGATGCTAGAATATACTGATCATATTGACATATATGATTATAAACTTAAAAATGTTTTGGATGAAGCATATCTGAAACAGTTGTCTGGTTATAAAAATTATATAGAAAATAAGACAGGTAAGACAGTAAATACATATTTATATTCAATATTAGACAAAAAAATAGAAAAAATTGGAATTTAATTTAAAATTAATTTGCAAAAAAGTTACTTTTATCATATAATTTAATTGGTGATATATATGCGTGATAGAGAATTAGCAATTACCTTGATTAATGATAAGTTAAATGATATGACAACATTAACATATAAAGAAATATCTGAACTTTCTGGTTTCCATCCTAAATATATTTTAAAATTAAAAAAGGAAATAATCGATGGTACAATTTCATATGTACATGGTAATAAGAATCGTAAACCGGTTAATGCAATTCCTTTGGAAGAAGAGTTGCAGATTGTTAATTTATATCAAAGATCTCACGCGAGTATTAAAAAGTTTGCAAAATTTTATGGTAAGCGAAGTTATTCATGTATTTATAGCGTATTAAAAAAACATGGATTAATTTAAAAAAGTTTATTTAATAATAAACTTTTTTATTTACTAAATTATTATGTATATGATATATTTATATAGTGAGTATAGGGTAGAATAAAAGGGGATGTTTATGGTAGAATTCGTTGTGTGTGACGACGAAAGCAATGTTTTAGAATATGTTAGTAAAATAATAAATCATACTATGGAAAAGTATGATTTTGCATATCAAATATTAACATTTAGTGATTATGATAAGAGGTTTAATTCGTATATTACTAGTAATAACAAGCAGGTAGTGTATATTTTGGATTTAGAAATGCCATCACAATCTGGTGTTCAAGTAGCAAGACAAATAAGAAATGATGATAAAAATAGTATTATAATTATCTTGACTTCTCATCATGAGTCTGCTGATACGATATATAAAGGAAGATTGAATATATTAACATTTATATCAAAACGTGATCGTACAGATGAAAATTTATCTTTAGCTATCGATGAATCATTGCTATATTTTAAAGAGAAGGATGAATTAATAGAATTTTCGGATTTTGGTAATAATTATAAAATCAATGCTATGGATATTTATTATATGGTAAAAGATGGTAGAAAAACTTTAATTAAGACTGAACAAAATTCATATGAAGTTTATACTACATTAGGTAAATTTAAAGATATTTTACCAGACTATTTCAAGCAAACTCATCGTGCGTGTATAGTAAATATGAAACGTGTAGTTAAGATAAATTTTGGTAAAAAGATTATTAGTTTCGATAATGGTACTACGATAGACTATATTGGTGATAAATATAAGAAGGGGCTAATGTGATGTTAGAAATATTATGTTATATAATTTCAGCATTATCTATATCTTTGATAACAATGTATATTTTTAATAATATAAGTAATAATCATAATTTTGGTGTGAGAAAAGTATTAATATTTATATTTGCAATTTTTGTGTTTATAACTAATTATGCTTTCTCTCCACCGTTTTTTCGTCAAATAGTTATTACGCTTTTATTAATGTTAATTTCATTATATGGATATGATACTGATATTAAAGATTCGATAATAAATATGATATATTTGCAGATAATGGTTATATTTGCTGAATTAATTTATACTATCATTTATTTTATCTTGAGTTCTGGTATTAATTTAATGGTATGGAATCATTCCGTAATTGGTGTGGTCGTTACTAATATATTTGTACCACTTATAGTATATTTATTGTATAAGATTAAAGTTATTAAAGGATTTTATTTCATGTTAAAATCTTTTACATGTTATTTATCTGAGAATAAAGTTTTATTATTTGTTATTTTCTATTCGGTTATGGCAAATGTAATGTTTTATGCAATATATTATATGTATTATGAGTATAAGGCTATCTTATTTATTACTTTTGCTGCCATTTTTACTATTTATACCGTTATATTATTTATAATTCTGCGTGTTGAAAATAATTATGATAAGTTAAATGATAAATATAGTTTAACCTTAGAGAACTTAAAAACATATGAACAATTGCTTGATCAATATCGCGTTGCTAATCATGAAAATAAAAATCAATTATTGATGATTAGAGGTATGACTAAAAATAAGTCTATTATTTCTTATATTGATAAAATAATTGATTATAAAGAACAAAATAATAAAGATATTTATAATTTGGTAAAGAGAATTCCATTATCTAGTATTCATGCTGTTTTATACAATAAAATACTTTTGATGGCTAATAAGAAAATACAATATAGCCTAGCGGTTGATCGTAATTTGGTTTCAAAAGATTTTGCTCATTTGACTCCTGAAAATATATTAGATATTTGTAGTATTGTCAATATATTAATTGACAATGCTATTGATGAAACATCTAATCAAACTAATGGTCAAATTTTAATTGAATTTAATAAATTAGATGACAGAATAGAAATTGCTGTATCAAATACTTGTCGTGAACATGTAAATGTTAATGAGATATTTAATATGGGATATTCAACTAAGGGTGAAAATCATGGCTATGGATTGACAATCGTCAAAGAAATAATTAAAAATAACTATAGCTTATTTAAGGATGATGTTGAGATGTTGAATAATATATTTACTTATCATCTATATATAAAAATAAAAATGTAGATTTCTACATTTTTATTTTATCAAATTTCTAGGGCATTCTGGTTCATCTACATACCAAAGCATACATGCATTAGCACCAGCGATTCCAAAAAACTTACCAATAAATCCTAATATATTAGCTAACATTTTCTGCCTCCTTTCTAATGTAATTTTTGTAATTGTTATAAGGCAATCTAAATATTTTGTAAGTGATTGGACTTATAATTATACACTGTAATATTAAACTAAATAACAGTGCATTTTCCATAATTTTATTTTCTGTATAAATACATATAAGCGAATATAAAAGACATAATAAAGTGGATATTAATTTATAAATCATTCGGCGTTTTTTTGAAATGATTGGTCTTTTTATTGTATCTGCTGGACTATAAATTGCTATATATATTGTTGTGAATATTAGCAATATATATTTTGTTAATGCATTTATATCGATTATGGTTATGAGGTGAGGTATGCCGATAAAGATTATTGTTGAGTAAATCCAACATTGATAGCTTTTCTTGGCGTGCAATCCAAATGAAGGCATTCTTATGATGTTATAGAAAATTGTAAATACTAAATATGGTATGAATATATCTAGAATAATTGCGATTGATGTAATTACAATTGTTTTAGATATAAGTAAGTATAGGTTTGATATACCATATTTTATCGTCCTTATTTCATCAATAGTTAATTCCCTTTTTGTAATAATATAATTTACTAATTTGTCGACGATAATCTTTTGCATTTTCCCTTCCTCCTATGGTAAAGTTTATATTTAATCTTGATTTTGTGAAATATCTTTTGCGCTAAAAGTACGTTTCGTTGTATGAAAAACCAATTAGTTTTCATTGTGTTAACACAATAAAAAATCTATGACATAAAAGAGGCATTTCATACAAGTGATATAGAAAATTGATTATTGCTATGTTAGAATTATTATTGTCGGGTCGATGCGATAGTGGTTATGATATTTTGAATAGGAAGGGAGCTATAGGATATGATAAAAGGCAAAGTTAAATGGTTCAACAATGACAAAGGATATGGATTTATTGAGTATAATAATAATGAAGATATCTTCGTTCATTATTCTTCAATTTTATCTGAAGGATATCGAACTTTAGTTGAAGGCCAATATGTTGAGTTTGAATTAGTACAAACTGATAAAGGCCTACAAGCTAAAAATGTTATTGAAATTAAAGCTGCATTAGTGTAGTAAACAAGGCAATTGTTAAATAGCTATAGCAATTGTGCTTTTTTTTTAATTTGTGCTATAATACGGTTAAGGAGGGTGATATTATGCGATTTAATATCCATGGAAGTAATGTAGAAGTTACTCCAGCAATCAAAAGTTACATTGAAAGCAAAATAGGAAAGCTTGATAAGTATTTTGGAAATCCTGATGAGATTACAGCAAATGTTGTTGTTAGAGTGAGAGGTTTAGATCAAATTGTAGAGGTTACAATTCCGACTAAAAGTATTACACTTCGTAATGAAGAAGGTAATAGAGATTTGTATGCTGCTATTGATTTGGTAGTTGATAAATTAGAAAGACAAATTAGAAAAAATAAGACACGTATTAAGAAAAAAGCAAAAAGTTTTGAATATGATTTTGTTGATTTCGAAGTTTCTCAAGAAGAAGATGATAGTGTTAACAAAATTGTTAAGAGAAAAGAAATTGATAATAAACCAATGAATGAGGAAGAAGCAATTTTACAAATGAACTTGCTTGGCCACGAATTCTTTGTATTTGAGAATATTGATACACACACTACATCTGTTATTTATAAACGAAAAGATGGTAATTATGGTATCATTGATATAAAATAAAGGCTATACGCCTTTTTTTATTTTAAATAGTAGTATTTTTATATTATTTTTGATAAAATAGTATAAGATGATGAGGAGATGACAAAATGGGATTTTTAAGAAAATTAGTTGATCATGAATATAAAGAATTAGAAAGATTTAAAGTTATAGCTAATGAAATAGATAAATTAGACGAAAGTATGTCTAAGTTAACGGATGATGAATTAAAAGCAAAGACTGTTGAATTCAAAAAAAGATTGGCAGCAGGTGAGACTTTAGATAATTTATTAGTTGAAGCTTTTGCTGTTGTAAGGGAAGCAGCATGGAGAACAATTGGTGAAAAGCCTTACTACTCACAACTTTTAGGTGGTATAGCTATTCACTATGGTAATATAGCCGAACTTAAAACTGGTGAAGGTAAGACATTAGTTACAACATTACCTGCATATTTAAATGCTTTGACAGGCGAAGGTGTGCATGTTATTACAGTTAATGATTACTTAACTAGACGTAATGCTGAATGGATGGGTAAAATTTATGAATTTTTAGGTGTTACAGTAGGCATTAATGCTAGAGAGTTAACTGTTAAAGAAAAGCAAGAAGCATATAATTGTGATATCTTATATACAACTAATAATGAAGTTGGCTTCGATTACTTAAGAGATAACATGGTTGTTAAAGCATCAGATAGAGTTCAAAGAGGACTTAATTTTGCTATTATCGATGAAGTCGATTCAGCTTTAATTGATGAAGCAAGAACTCCTTTAATTATTTCTGGTGGATTTATGCAATCAGCAAATTTATATATTCAAACTGATACTTTTGTTAAATCTTTAAAAGAAAATAATGGTTATATATATGATGAAAAGACTAAATCAGTATCATTAGATGAGGCTGGTGTTAATAAAGCTGAAAAAGTATTTAATACAAATAATTTATTTGATATTAATAATGCAACATTAATTCACTATATTAATCAAGCCTTAAAAGCAAATTATGGTATGAAGAAAGACTTTGATTATGTTGTTCAAGATGGTCAAGTAATTATTGTAGATCCATTTACAGGAAGATTGATGCAAGGAAGACAATATTCAGATGGCTTACATCAAGCTATTGAAGCTAAAGAAGGCGTTAAAATTAATGAAGAAACTAAAACTTTAGCAACTATTACATTCCAAAATTTCTTTAGAATGTATAAAAAGTTATCTGGTATGACAGGTACTGCAAAAACTGAAGAAGAAGAATTTAGAGATATTTATAACATGTATGTTATTCAAATACCTACTAATAAACCTGTAATAAGAGAAGATTTTGGTGATTTATTATTTGCAACAGCTGAAGGTAAATATAAAGCTATTGTAGAAGAAATTAAAGAAAGACATGCTAAAGGCCAACCAGTTTTAGTTGGTACTGTAGCTGTAGAAACATCTGAACTTTTGAGTAAAAAATTGAAAGCTGCTAAAATACCACATGAAGTGTTGAATGCTAAGAATCATGCTAGGGAAGCTGAAATTATTGCTAATGCTGGTCAAAAAGGTGCTGTAACTATTGCTACTAACATGGCAGGTCGTGGTACAGATATTAAGTTAGGTGAAGGCGTTGCTGAACTTGGTGGTTTATTTGTATTAGGTACTGAGAGACATGAATCGCGTCGTATTGACAATCAGTTGCGTGGTCGTGCTGGTCGTCAAGGAGATCCAGGTGCTTCACAATTCTGTGTATCATTTGAAGATGAATTAATGATTAGATATGGTGCTGATAGAGCTAAAGATTTACTTGCTAGAGTAGGTTTTGATGGTGATATGTCTATTAGAAATAAAATGTTATCAGGATCTATTGAACAAGCTCAAAAAAGAGTTGAAGGTAATAACTTTGATATGCGTAAAACATTACTTCAATATGATGATGTTATTAATACTCAAAGAAAGACTATCTATGAAAGAAGAAATGAAATCTTAGATAACGATTCAATTCATGAAACAGTTTTAAAAACATTTAATGATTATGTATATGCATTAGTATATGATCATTTAGATGAATCTGGTAAATTAATTGGTCAAAATTTAAATGAAATATTAGAATCTATTAATCAATTACTTCGTAAGCCATTGGTGTTAGATGATTTTAAATCTATGAAACCAGATGACGTCGTAGATGTAATATATGATAGAGTAGTTAAAGAATATGAAGAAAAAATCAAACCAGTTCCAACTGAAATGGTAAATGATTTTGAAAAAGCTGTATCATTAAGAGTTATTGATATGCATTGGATGGAAGAAATTAATGCTATGGATATCTTAAAAGAAGGTATTGGTCTTAGAGGTTATGCTCAAGAAGATCCATTAAGAGCTTATCAAAAAGAAGGATACAATATGTTTAATGATATGTTAGATGTTATTGATAGAGAAATTACAACATTCTTACTTAAAGCTGAGGTTAGACAAAATCAAGAAAGAAAACAAGTTGCGAAAGGTAATGCTGTAGAAGATAGTTCTAAAAATAACGTTAAACAAAAACCTAAAAAAGTAGAAAAGAAAATAGGTAGAAACGATCCATGTCCATGTGGCAGTGGCAAGAAGTATAAGCAATGTTGTGGTAAATAACTCGTAAAGTCCCATGAATAAAGGGAAAACACGAGTTTTTCTTTTCTTAAAAATTATTCAAAGAAAGGCTTTAGATCAGTTTTAGATCATCATATTTTTAAAAGGTAAAATAAGGGAATATATAATTCGTAAAATAGTAATCTTCCGATGTAATTAAATATTAAAATGTATGATATAATACTTATTGAAAGATAGGAGTTGAAAGTATGGCTTTTGATTATAAGAAAGAATATAAAGAATTTTATATGCCTAAGAATAAACCCAGTATAATTGAAATTCCAAAAATGAATTATATTGCAGTACGAGGAACAGGAAATCCTAATGAAGAAAATGGAGATTATCAAAATACAATTGGTTTATTATATGGTGTTGCTTATACAATTAAAATGAGTTATAAAGGAACACATAAAATAGATGGTTTCTTTGAGTATGTAGTTCCACCACTTGAAGGATTTTGGTGGCAAGATGGATTAAAAGGTAGTATTGATTATAACAATAAAAGTGCTATGCATTTTATTTCAATTATTAGACTTCCGGATTTTGTAACTAAAGCAGATTTTGATTGGGCTATTGAAGAAGCAACTAAAAAGAAAAAAATGGATTTTTCTAGAGTTGAATTTTTAACTTATGATGAAGGATTATGTGTTCAATGTATGCATAATGGTTCTTATGATGATGAACCTGCTACAGTAGAATTAATGCATAATTATATGGAAGAAAATGGATATGAATTAGATATAACTGATAAAAGATATCATCATGAAATATATTTAAGTGATCCTAGAAAATGTGATGTTAGTAAATTAAAGACTGTAATAAGACATCCAATCAAGAAAAAATAGGAGCTGATAGAGTGGCTACTACAAAAGATTATAGAGATTTTATTTTAGAACAATTAAACTTGTTAGATAATATAACTTGTAAATCTATGATGGGAGAATATTTACTTTACTATAATGGAATATTATTTGGTGGTATTTATGATGATAGATTACTTGTTAAAATAGTTGATAATAATAAAAAATATAATATGCAAGAATCTATTCCTTATGAAAGTGCTAAACCAATGTATTTAGTAGATGATGTAGATAATCAAGAAGTATTAAGAGATATAGTATTGGATACTTGTAAAGATTTAAAAAAATAAAATGTATCGCAAAATTAAGATATACAGAGCGGATGAAAATCCGTTTTTGTAAGGTATAATATAAAGTGTAAGACAAATAGTAATTTACCAAAAAGATTGTCAGTAATGACAGTCTTTTTTGTACGACAAGCAGTTATACAAATAGATTAGTTCAGTGCAACTAATCTATTTTTTATAAGAATTATAAACGAATTAAATGCAATTATTTTTTTA
>Ga0129307_1000268_pt1 | contig 90611 bp, 78 predicted proteins | sample P1105metagenome_FD_94437 | JGI IMG/M metagenome (GOLD analysis project Ga0129307, IMG submission 94437) | Capybara group fecal microbial communities from Wisconsin, USA - P1105 metagenome | ecosystem: Host-associated > Mammals > Digestive system > Large intestine > Fecal | place: USA: Wisconsin...
ACCGCGGGTACTCGGTGCGTCTGGTCTTCTAAGAGAGCAGAATTTGCCCTTGCCAATAAGACTGGCAGGGCGTGTAAAAAAAACAAAAGCTCCGGTGTTTTTCAAAAGCACCGGGGCTTTTTTTTGCCTTAACCAACTTTAGCGGCGGCATTAAGGCCGTTAAGGCCGTTAAGGGCATTAAAGCCCTTAAGGCAGCCGCTGTAAGGGGTTTAAGGTTTGATGAGATTCCGAGCGGAACGGAGTGAAGCGAGGAATCTCATTATTTTTTTTGCAAATCTTAAAATTAATTACTACCTTTGCAAAAAATTGCAATGCTGCTCACAGCTGTCATAATCACTCATAACGAAGAACGTAACATAGCCCGATGTCTCGAATCAATAAAAGATGTCGCGGATGAAATCGTTGTGGTCGACTCAGGCTCAACCGACCGCACCGAAGAAATCTGTAAGTCGTTCAACGTCAAGTTTGTAAAACAAGACTGGCTGGGCTATTCCGAACAGAAAAACTTCGCCAACAACCTCGCCGCCAACGACTGGATTCTCAGCATCGACGCCGACGAAGAACTGTCAGAAGAACTGAAAAACTCAATTTCTGAGCTTACAAACCAACGCCTCTCCGACGACGAAGTGTTCAGCATGAACCGCCTAACCAACTACTGCGGCCACTGGATACACCACTGCGGCTGGTATCCGGATAGAAAAATCCGCATCTGGAACCATAACGTCGGACATTGGCAGGGCGAGATTCACGAGACGATAGAGTTCTCAACGGAAACAAAAGAGACAACACTCAAAGGCGACCTGCTGCATCACTCTTTCGCAACACCTGAAGATTATGAGAATCAGCAGTTTAAGTTCGCCAAGATGCGCGGACAACATTACTTTATGAAAGGCAAAAAACACGCCTCATTTTATATGGTGGTGTCGCCGGTTTTCAGCTTCATACAGCATTATTTCTTCCAGCTGGGCTTCCTCGACGGAAAAGACGGCTTACATATCTGCCGCATCACCGCAAAAGCCACGAGGTTGAAATACCAGACACTTAAAGAATTGACAGACAAGAAGTTATGATTAGTTTTGAGAAATATAAACGTGCCGAGAAGAAGGACTACTGCTTCACCTTCATTATTCCGACTTGGAATAATCTCAAATATCTTGAGCTCTGCGTGAACAGCATCCGCCGTAACTCGGCTTACGAACATCAAATCATAGTTGCCATCAACGAAGGCGTGGACGGTACGCTTCAGTGGGTCGAAAATCAGCATCTTGACTATATCTATGCCAAGGAAAACATAGGCATCTGCTACGCCTTGAACGCCTGCCGCAGCCTCATCGACACCAAATTCGTGTTTTACGCCAACGACGACATGTATTTCCTGCCCAATTGGGACGTGCCGATTCTCGAACGAATCAATAAACTGACTGACAATCAGAAAGATACGCATAAATATTTCATGATTTCCAGCACCCTCGTCGAGCCAACAGGAAACAATCCTTGCGTGGTGGTTCGTGACTACGGCACCGATATAGAGTCGTTCCGTGAGGCAGACTTGCTTAATGATTATGCCGGTCTCGCCCGCAGCGACTGGCGTGGAAGCACCTGGCCACCCAACGTGATGCCGTTGGATTGCTGGGACCTCGTCGGCGGCATGAGCATAGAATTCCACCCGGGCTGGTACTCCGACCCCGACATCTCACGTAAGCTCTGGCACGCCGGAGTGCGCGATTTCATTGGCGTAGGCAACAGCCTCGTGTATCATTTCGGAAGCAAATCCACCAAGAGAATGCGCAAAAACAAAGGCAAGAAGATGTTCCAACTCAAATGGGGCATCAGCTCCGGCACATTCACCCAGCAGTATCTGCACCGCGGCGACACCGATTTCACGGAAGTGGAGGAGGAGAAACTGCCTAAACCTAACAGTATCAGGCAGTTGATTAAGAGGGTTTTTGCGTGTTTCTGGAATTAGATTAGTAGCTTAGTAGCTTAATAGATTAAAGGATAGGAATTTTTAACAATATAAAAAATTATAGTTATGACAAACATCAATCAAGTTAATTTCTCTGGAAAACGCGTCATCGTGCGCGTTGATTTCAATGTTCCGTTGGATGATAATTTCAACATCACCGACGACACCCGTATGCGCGCAGCAATGCCTACATTGAAGAAGGTGTTGGACGACAACGGCAAGCTCATCATCATGTCGCACCTCGGCCGCCCGAAGAAGAACCCCGACCCGAAGTTTTCGGTCAAACCGCTCTTGAAACACCTCGAGGAACTCATCGGCAAACCTGTCATCTTCGTCGACGACTGTATGAAGGCCGCTGAGCCTATCAATGCCATGAAGGCAGGCGAGGTGATGCTTCTCGAAAACCTCCGTTTCTACGCCGAGGAAGAGGGCAAACCACGCGGAGTGGAGAAGGGCGAGCCTGGCTACGACGAGGCAAAGAAAGAGGTGAAGGCAGCTCAGAAAGAGTTCACCAAGACCCTCGCTTCATACGCCGACTATTACATCAACGACGCTTTCGGAACAGCACACCGCGCTCACGCTTCGACAGCTCTCATCGCCGACTATTTCGACGCTGACCATAAGATGTATGGCTACCTCATGGGCAAGGAAGTGGCTGCAGTCGACAAGGTGATGAACGACATCAAACACCCGTTCACCGCTATCATGGGCGGCTCAAAGGTCTCAACAAAGATCGACATCATCGAAAACCTGCTCACAAAGGTCGACAACCTCATCCTTTGCGGCGGTATGACATACACTTTCAAGAAAGCTCTCGGCGGCAAGATCGGTAACTCAATCTGCGAAGACGACAAGCTCGACCTCGCTCTCGATATCATCGCTAAGGCTAAGGAAAAAGGCGTCAACCTCGTGCTCTCAATCGACACTGTGGCTGGCAACGCATTCTCAAACGACGCTGACACTCAGATAGTTGACCCGATGAACATCCCTGACGGCTGGGAAGGCATGGACATAGGCCCGAAGACTCGCGAGATGTTCGCAAAGGTCATCAAAGGCTCGAAGACCATACTCTGGAACGGCCCTTGCGGCGTGTTCGAGTTCGACAAATTCGCTGAAGGCTCAAAGGCTATCGCAATGGCAATCGCTGACGCGACAAAAGACGGCGCCTTCTCACTCATCGGCGGCGGCGACTCAGTGGCTTGCATCAACAAGTTCAACCTCGCCGACCAGGTGTCATACGTGTCAACAGGCGGTGGCGCATTACTTGAAGCTATCGAAGGAAAAGAACTTCCAGGTATCGCTGCAATAAAGAAGTAGTCCCGTCATTTCGACTGAAGCGGAGCGGAATGGAGAAATCTCCATCAATTGCAGGAGATTTCTCGACTTCGCTCGAAATGACAATTTGTTTAGAATATGAAAAAAACATTATTGTTTTTAATCGCTATTTTCGCAATAGTGATTGATGTTCACGGCCAATGGGTTAGTCCGGGCGATGGCACCACTTACACCATGCCGGACCTCGTTGACGTTACCGAAGGCGTGGTCACCGTCGGTGAGAACGGCTTCGTCATCAATGCCGACCTAACCATATCCGCCAACGATATACTTAAAATCGACAACCAGGTGGAGCGTATCGATGCGGCAGAGATACTCGTAACCATCAATGGCTCAATGGTTTGCACAAATACAGACAGAGTCAAGTTTTATGGTCTTAACGAGACGCAGCATTTCAGCATGCGCTTCGAGAATGCTACAGGCTGCAACATCAAGAAGATGTATTTCTCCGACGGCGCCGGCATCAAAGTCATTGACTCCGATGTGACCTTCGATGACGTGAAATTCGTTTATTTCACAAGAGATTACTGCAATGCCGTCATCGACATCTTCAACTGCGACCCAGTCATCAAAGACTGCTATTTCATGCTGAATCACGGTGCTGCAATCAGCTCGCCGGCCAACGGACAGGCATCGCCGCAGATTCTGAATTGCGAATTCGACACCAATGTCACCGACAACGTCAACACCCCACAAATCAACCTCGGACCTGGTGACAACGACACCATCCGTATCGTCGGCAATGAGGTTTACACCATCATGGCTCAGTGGTACGTCGGTGGCTTGTCAATCGCTGACCTCATGGGAACAGGCGAGACGAAGGTGCTTCTGAAAGACAATATCATCAAGGAAGGTCGCTACGGCTATAACCAGCAGGGACAGACGATTTCGTCGGTTATCGTTGGCAACCAGTTTATCGACAACTACCACGAGGACAACCCGATGAACGGCGGCAGTGGCATCTCGATTTATGGCACTACAGTCAATAATAAGGCTATCTTACGTAACAATATGATTACCGGCAACCTTTGGGGTATCACCGCGATTTATCTCCATGACATCGACATGGGAACCGAAGAGGATTGGGGCTATAACGAGATTCACGACAACTACAACGCTGGCGAGATTTATGACCTGTACAACAACTCGGCTTGCGACATCATAGCTGTCGGAAACCAGTGGGGCACAACGAATTACGATTTTATCGAGGCGCATATCTATCATCAAGCCGATGACCCGAGCCTCGGCCTCGTCACGTTCTATCCTTATGTAGGAAGCGAAGGAATCGATGAGATTTCGGCAGAAAATCTGTCGAAAGACAACCTTTATTATACCTTAGAAGGTCGTTGCCTCGGTGCAAAATTGCCTGAAAACTATAAAGGAGTTTATATCCTTAACGGAATAAAACACATCAAATAGACCCCGTCATTTCGAGCGAAACGAAGTGAAGTCGAGAAATCCTTGCATAACGTGTACAATATATGTTTCCGTTATACAAGGATTTCTCCATTCCGTTCCATTTCATTTCACTCCAGTCGAAATGACGAATTACTCATTATAAATCACTTTCATCATCACATTTCCGACCATCTGAAGCGTCTTCACATCGATATTTTCGATGTTATCGTTAACCGTGTGCCAGTAAGGGAAGAAGCATGATGTGCGGTCTTCGTCACCGACGAGGTGTATGATGTCGATTGTCGGGATGCCGGCGTAGTGAATCATGTAGATGTGGTCGTCGTTGATAGGGTCGCCGAGTTCGTTGGTGAATGCCTCATCGTATCCCATGTCGCGGGCTATGCGCCACACCTTGTTGAGCACCCATGCCGAGTTGCCTTGTGAGTAATATTCCTTCGGGAAACGTGGGTTGGCAGCTCCCACCATGTCGAGCAGTATGCCGTAATATGCGGTGTAACCCTCGATATGCGGTTTCTTCGACCAATATTGCGAGCCGAGGCCCCATGAGAGGTCGTTGCGCTGGCTGTCGTCCATCCATTTCGGTGAGCCGTAGTCTTCCAAGTCGAAGAATACGAAGTCGATGCCGATGTTGTCGTCGATGCGGTGCGTCTTCATCACGCGAGCCATCTCCATCATGATGCCGCAGCCTGAGGCGCCGTCGTTGGCACCGTCAATAGGCTTCTTCCAGTTAGCCTCGTCAGGGTCGTTGTCGGCATAAGGTCTTGAGTCCCAATGTGCTGCGATGACAAGTCGTTTTCTTGCATTAGGGTTGAATGTGGCGATGATGTTCTTGCCATCCAAGACCTTCCCGTCGTAGACACGTGTCTTGAAATCCTGGACATAAACGGTGTCGCAATAACCGTTGAGCGTCGCAATCATCCATTCAGCACACTGCTGATGCGCCACACTGCCCGGCACACGCGGTCCGAAATCACATTGCGCTTTCACAAAATAATACGCCGAATCACCGACAAACTTCGGAACGGTTACATGTTTCTTCGGTGCCGCCTGCGACTGCTGCTGTGGCTGCTTGCTGTTATTATCGCAAGAAATGAATGCGATCACAATCCCTAATAATAAAAATATCTTTTTCATATTTCAAAAATTTCATTTAATTCGTCATTACGAGCGAAACGTAACGAAGTGAAGTGTAGTCGAGAAATCCTTTTTTAACGTAAACAATCGAATGATTTCGATAAACAAGGATTTATTCACCTCTGGCGAATGCTTTCGCAAGCTCAGGTACGGGTGAGTGTTACTTTCCGCCTCCCATTGTCGCGCCTCCTGCATCTTCACCTCCTTCTCTCGCTCTGTTCTCAAGCTCCATCTTTCCGAATCGGAATGTCACGCCTGCGCTGATGGAACGGCTGTTGAACTTGTAAGAGCTATATGAGATGTAGTACGGGTTGTATGTGTCGTTGTCCCATTTGTTCCAGTTGAAGATGTCGTTCACGTTGAGGAAAACCGACATTTTCTTGTCGAAGAAATCGGCGCGCAGGCCGCAGTTGATGGCGTAAGCCGGCCTTTGCTCCGCATAAAGTGACTGTGTCGCCGAACGGTAATAACCCGATGCATGCACCTCGAGTTTGTTCCATACTTTCGCCCAAACGTTCAGACGAAGGCTATACGACCACATATCGCTCTCTACCTTCTGTCCGTAGAACAAGGTGGAATAATACGAGTCGTAGACGTTGGCGTAGAATCGCATGTTGAAAAAGCCTGTCGGACGGTACATGACGCTCGCCTCGAAGCCTAAATTGTATGAGTTGTCGACGTTATACGGCTTGGTGGCGCGTACCCAGCGATGGAACAGCAAACTGTCGTAAGCGTTCTCTGTCACAGTGTTGATGGCTCCGTTGGCGTCTCTGTAATATGCCGATAATCCTACACTTCCGAACTTTTCGAAATACTTCGTCCAGCCCGCTTCAATGGAGTTGGTGTAATACGACTTCAGATCGATGTTGCCCAAATCTATACTTTCCTGCTCATATTCTACGAAATTGGTGAGATAACGCGCGTTAGGGTTGGAGATGCTTCTCGAATAGTTAAGTTTGAAGTTGTGCATCGAATTCGTTCTGTACGACATGTGGATAGACGGACGCCAGTTGAGATATTGTTTCGACTCATGGTCAATCATATAGCCGTCCATATTGCAATGCACGTTGGAATATTCCATTCTGATGCCAGGTTTTATCACGAAGTTGCCGAAACGCTGCTGCACTGTCAGGTAAGCGTCGAATTCATCGGACCAGCTCACACGGTCGTAGGTACGCAGGTTGTCATTTTCAAAAGTCGATGCGTTGATCAGGGTGTCGTAATTGACATGATAGGTGTCGGGGTCGTGCATAAACGCCACGCCCAAGCCTATCTCACCGCCTTTGATATAAGGCAGGTTGTAGTCGACGAGAGCGTCGTAGCTGACGTCGTTGTAATGATATTTGTTGCGATAGCCGCTGAGTCGCTGAACGCTGCCGTCGGGGTTGAAATACACCCTCTCGTTCATGTTGTTGTTGCTGCCTCCCCAATAGCCTGCATCTAAGCTGAAGGTGATGTTATGTCCATCGTTGTTAAACAGATGCTGATATTCAGCGCCGCCGCTGAATCCCTTGAAGCTGCCGTCACCTGTGGCATCGGTGTAATAGTGGTTATATTCGATGCCATTAGTGCGGTATTCGTTGCGGTAATAGTCTTCCCAAGCGGTGTTGCTGCTCCAGCTAGGCCATCCGCCCATCCACACCGAGACGTTGTTCATGGTGTCGATGTTGTACTGGAAATTCATGTAGAAACCGCCACCGTAGCTGTTTTGCTTGGTCTTGCTGGTATAACGTGTCGTTGTGGTGGTGTCGAGCACGCCTGGGTTTAAGTCGCTGTCTTTGAATGAGTAGCTGTATCCGTTGGTGTTTATTTTGTTGTTTGAATAACGTCCGTTGAGGTAGAGGTTAAACGAGACCTTGTCGTTGGCGTAGACGTATGACACCCATGGCGATATGTCGGGGCGTGTCGAGGCGTTGGCGCCGAAGCTCACGAACTGGTTTTTCTGCACCTTGGCGTTTGTCACGATGTTGATGATGCCGCCGTCGCTCTTCGAGGCGTAACGTGCGCCCGGGTTGGTGATGACCTCGATGGTCTTGATGGCATTGGCGGGCAACTGCTGGATGTATGTCTTTAGGTTCTCCTCGTTGAGATGCGAGGGCTTTCCGTTGATCCAGATCTCCACCGATGAGACACCACGAAGCGTGATGTTGCCTTCCACGTCGACCTCCACGCCCGGTGCGTTCTGAAGAGCATCGGATGCGGTACCTGTCTGTATCGATGGGTCCTCACTCACGTTGTAAAGCGTTTTCTCGCCGTCATTAGCGAAAAGCGGCTTCTTCTCAGTGATGACGACCTCATCGAGTCGCACCGCGCCCTCATTCATCTTGATGACGCCTAAGTCAACGTCTTCAGTGACATCCAAAACGTTTTTGTAATTCTCATACCCGATTGCCGTAATCTGCAGAATATACTGGCCGTTTCGGACATTTTCCAACTTAAAGAAACCTTTGTCATTGGATGCGACTCCGCTGACATATACCGTGTCGGCTGCACGAATCAAGCCCACGTTGACAAACGCCAGGGCTTCGTTCGTAGCACCGTCGACCAAAGTACCTGAGATAGTGTGTTGAGCCATCAACACATTGATGTTCAATAGGATTGCTGTGATAATTAATACTGCTCGCTTCATTTTAAATGCTTTTACTTGTCATTTCGACTGGAGCGGAGCGGAATGGAGAAATCCTTTTTATAATGTTAACGTTTGAAAAGGATTTCTCGACTACACTTCGTTTCGCTCGAAATGACGTAGTCATTTAACGTTACAAAAATAATAAAAATTATGCCGAACAAATAAATTCGGCATAAAAAATTCTAAGTATGAAAAAAAGATTATTTATTTTTACGGATATCGACATCGCCATATTTCGTTGTTATGTTAAGGCTGCCGCGCTCGCCCTCGCCGTAATGGCCTTGTCCGCCGATGCTACTCGTGTCGAAGAAACCCTTGAAGGTGATGTCGCCGTACGACGAACGAAGGCTGTAGTTGAATGATGCATCCTCGTTGAGGTATAGATTGGCGTCGGAATATGCTCCATCGATTTCAATGACTGGCGTTAACGACGTTGCTGTGGCAGTCAAATCGGAATATCTCATGTCGACAGACAGTCTGCCGGTGACGTTTCTCACTTTCATGTCGGAATAGGCGGTGTTGACAAATAAGACTTTGTCTGCCTTCTCTATTCTTGCATCGGAATATTTGAGTTCCAACATGCAGTGATTCAAATCGGTGATGAAAATCTTGCTGTATTTCAGCGTTCCGTCAATGTAATCGCAGGTGTTGATTTTAGCGTCGCCGTAATCAAGCCACAAGCCCATTTGCTTGACGTTATAGATGTTGATGTTTCCGTATTTCACCTCGATGGAGTTGTTTGCGATGTCATCGATCAGGATATTGTCGGCTTTGAAATCGCCATATTTTACATGGACTTTAAGTTTCTCACGCACTTCATCAAGAGTGATGTCTCCGTATTTTGTAGTCAAATCCAACAACACATCTTTCGGGACTCGCACATTGTATTTGATTGAGACAGAAGCATTGTATGATTTGGTTGTTTTGTTGTTGAAAACGGTTTTGGCGTTCACCGTGTTACAGCTCTGGCTCAATTCCACATCGATAATGCTTATCAGACTTTTCACAGTGTTTTCTCTGTCGCTTTTCACTGTTATTTTCACCTTGAAATCAATCTGCGGCTGATCCCATGTGGTGATGTTGAAGTCGCTGTAGATGCCGTCCATCACAAGGTTTGGCAGAGCTTCCACGTCGAAGGTCTTTTCGACGGTTTTTTCCATCTCATATTTGTATTGGTAATCGCGGTCTTCGCGGTTGAAGGCGGCGGCTAACAATGCCGTCATGCTTAAAATTGCTAAAATCAAATACCTTTTCATAATATTACTTGTTTAATTTGTCGGTTAATAATTCCAATGTTCTTAATTTGTTATCGTAAATTTGTTCTGCTATAGCCATCTGTTTCTCTTCCGGAAGCGGTGCCAGTTCGGCGAAGACATCGCCTGTGTTGAGAAGTCCGTCGATCACTGCGTTGATTTGCATGCGGGTGGAGTCGTCGACGTTCTGCATCACGTTTTCCAAGTCGATGATTGCCTGATCCATCCTTGCGTCGTACATCTGGCGCATCTCAACCAGTTTGTTGTCGGCGGTTGCTGTCTGCGGTATTTGTGTCGCTGCCTTCTGACCGTCTGTTATCATGCCTGTAATCACCATGATGATGGTCACTGCCGCTGCCGCCACCGAGGTCCAGGTCATGAAACGCAGCTTGTGAACCTTATCGTCATTTCGAGCGTAGCGAAGCGAAGTCGAGAAATCCTCTTTTTCCGAGAGCTTTTTGAGGAACCTCTCCCGGCTTCCTTCCGGCATCCTCACATCATCGAATGCCTCGCGGTTGTTTCTTATTTTCTCTTCTATATTCATATTTCTATTCTTCTGGTCGCCTTACGGCTCAAAATCTTTTTAAAAATCTTAATCTCTTTTAACTTAATTGGTCGCCTTACAGCTCAAAATCTTTCAAAATCTAATCAAAAATCTTACAAAATATTCTTCCTCAATAATCCTAAAACCTCTCTCTTAACTCTCAACTCTTAACTCTTAACTCTCAACTTTAAGCTCTCCCTCCTCAGCTTCTCAAGTCCTCGGGCGTACTGCGACCGCACTGTCGACTCCTTGATTCCCATCTTCTCCGCTATCTCGCTGAACTCCATCCCGTCGAGCAGGCGCAGCGTTATCGTCAGGCGGTAGCCGTCGGGCAGGTTGTTGAGCGCCTCTTTAATCTTCTCAATCGGGAAATCCTCATAATCGGTGTCGTCCTCAATCTGGTCGGCGGTGTTGTCGATTTCCTCGTAAAACGGTTCTTTGGAATGTCTTCTGAACAAGTCGATGCTCCTGTTGATGGCGATGGTCTTCACATAAGCCACGAAATCGCGCTCAGAGCCTTCGAAACTGTCAAGAGAGGAGAACGTTTTCAGAAATGCGTCCTGTGTGATTTCCTCAGCGTCCTGGGCGTTCAGCACTATCCTGTATGATGCGTTGAAGACAGCGTCGCAGCAGAGGTCGTAAAGCCTCATCAGCGAGTCTTGCATGCCTTTTCTTGCCCTATCCAAGATAATGTTGAATCCTAACATTTCATTCGTTTTACATCTTCCTAACGAAAGAAAATCGGTTTTGCTGCATCAAAAATGAAAATTATTTGTTTTCCATCGCGAAAAGCGCCGCGCGGTTCAAAAACGAGTTGAAGTCGTAGCAGCTGCGGAACTCGTCGACGACCCATTCCACCAGATGGTCGGTATAAATCATGTCGTTGGAGATAGGCTCAAAGAGGCAGTAATCCTTGAGCTTCAAATATTCTGCGTATGGATGGTCGGCAGGGTAGTCCTTCGGCACTTTTTTCAATGCCGCAGCGAATGAAAGATCAAAGTTTTTAGCTTTTTTCAGAGCTTTCACAAACTCATCGCCTTTGGTGCTGATGTCTTCGCGCACGCTCTTGGTGATGTACGGCTCGCATTGGTACATGCCGGGATACAGCCCGTGATGCCCGAGATATTCGGCTCCCTCGCCCTCAACATGGAAATAATAGCCCGCCAAGCCCGATTTTTTGCCGTTCGGACATATAAACAAGCCGAAATGACGCTTGTAAGGACTCTTGTCAGGCGAGAAGCGCGTGTCGCGGTAAAAGCGGTAGGTGCAGTCTTTCAGTGTCAGTCCGCGTGTTAGAGGGTCGAATTTCTGCACACCTATTAATATCTGCTCCGCGATGGCGTTGAATTTGTCTTGCGCATTGATATACAAGTCTTTATGCTGCTGAAACCACGGCCGATTGTTGTTTTCCACAATCAGGTTGAGGAAGTTAATAATATCTTTCATGAAGTTTTTTTTAATTTTTTGCAAATATAATTATTATTTTTAAAAATAAGTACTATCTTTGCAATGCTTTTTTATAACTTATTTAAACTGTTTTTTAGAAATGGAGACAAGAAATCTTTCAAAAGAAGAAATCATTGATTTGATTAATGATTTTAAATCGGAAGTGAGAAAAAATCTGGCTAAAAATGATATTTATAATGAGAAGATAGAGGAGCTCACAGCGCTGTTGGGCGATGCTCCGACGGAAAATGTCATGAGGCCGGTTGAGAAAACACGCAAGCCATATCCGCTTTCACAATGGGATATGCTTATTTTAGATGTTATAAAAGAGAACGGAAGACCTACAACTAGCAAGGAGATTTACGACAAAGTCATGGCTTTGGCGGAAGAGAAAGGCATTGCAATGGAGGAGACGAAGATGAAGGCAAAGATTAACCAGTGCCTCGTGAAGCTGTCAGGTCGTCGTAATGACTTAAAGAAGATAAAATACCGCGGCAGAGGGTTTGCTTACGCCATTAATGCGTAACAACTTCTTTGTTAGATATACACACCTACCGGTAGTTTCTGCAAGTTGTCGGGCGAGAGGAAGGCGGACATAAACGGGTCATAGACACGACCGTTCATGTTAATCAAGCCGAAGTCGTCGTAGTGCTCGTGCAAAGTGTAACCGCGGTCGAACGAGGCGGTGACGTTGTCGTACGACAACGTCTGCGGGTTACGACGGCGACCCCAGGCGTCAAAACTGTAGCGTTCGACAGTGTTGCCAGTCACTGTGGCATACATACTTCCCTGATGGTCTTTTATAACGTAACTCATTGTGCCGTTGTTGTTTTGATCCAGTGCAAAGATAGCAAATAATCTACCATGTTTAGATATATACATGTCAATCATCTTGTCACAAAAAAACTATTTACTAAAACAGAACCAATCTTATAACCACTATCTCTTATATATGTTGGAAGGAGACGTAGCTTTCCATCCTTCACATGAACCATAAATATTGTTACAATAGTTTAAAGTCCAACCAGCATATTCTGATGTCTTTGTTATTATTAATATTTTTATCCAATCTGTTCCTTTGTCTACTCCTATTATATTAGCAACAAATCCTTCTTGGTTGCGTATCATATCATATTCAAATATTTCGATACATTGGCTTGATGCATCGGGAGCTGAAAACAAGTAAATACTGGAGGATGACATCATCCAACACCACACATTACAGTATTTCTTTTCTATCCAGTTAGTACCTTTTAAATTGTTTTGATCAAATATACTCACTAAAAACCTGTCGTTTTTTTCGTCCAATATTTGAAGTGAATAATAGTTTTCCTTTATTGTATCTTGATATAAGTATGATAAAATAGTAGTATCCTCTAAAGATTTATATAATGGAATGGGTTGGTTCATATCATATACAAAACACCAATTATTGTTTTGTGCATAAACTCTAGTAAAACAAAGTGCCAATATAATTATTAAAAGACTTTTGTTCATTTTAAAATACATTTATGTTCTTTATTATGTTCTCTTATAATGATCATTTTAAATCCATTTTGACCAATTTGTTTTTCAAAACGATTCCATTGACTGCCTAATATTAATGGACATCCTGTTGAAACATTTTCTCCTGCAAAACCATTTTTATTGGTCCTATGGACAAATATTCCATTTTTTTGAGTTGGACTATATGAATTTGGTACACCATTATACCATCCATTGTTCATATCATATAAACAATCAACAGGATATCTATTGTTTACAGCATAGTGAGATGAAATTAACCCTGATTTTCCTTCTTTATCATATACAACATCATAATAGCCATCGTCAATAGCGCCATATTTTGTATAGTTAGAAGACATTGTATATCCGGTATAGCTTTCAATATCATCAGTACCGTACTTACCATAAACAGTAACTATTGCGGGATTTGCTCCTTCTCCATTCAAGTAATCATTCTCGCCAAGATTTTCATTTGTTGATCCTTTGAAAAGTACCACAATTTCTCCAAGATATTTTCCATCCAATCCAGCTTTGTCCATTTCCGCTTGGCTTTTGTAATCGGTCCAATTTATGTTTCCGTCGGAATCTTCATACCAGTCATCAACAGGAATCTGGTTCCCCAACGACTCGTCGGTGGAGAAAGAGGAACGCGTGTTTGAATTTGTACCCCAATAATCAAAGTACAACAATGTTGATGTGCGATTTCGGAATCCTCCCACAGAGATATACCCGCTCGGGTCGGTGTACTTCAACGGGTTGTTGAAGCAATACGAATATCTGTTATATGCCTGCGAGTTCTGTTCGTCTTGGATAACGATGTCGGGCGAGAGCATGCGGCCGACGAGCGGGTCGTACAGGCGGCCGTTCATGTTTATCAGACTGCGGTATTTTATAACATAACTCATTGTGCCGTTGTTGTTTTGATCCAATGCAAAGATAGCAAATAATCCGGTTGATAGCAATATAAATGTAGTTGAAAAACAAACATAAAAGCCAAATTCATTTCCGAGGCAAGTTGGTCATTTCTTCCCAATGCAAGTTCAAATAATCTTCCAATGAGTACAATACAGGATTATTATCTCTGTTTTCTGGTGTCCAATTCTTGGAAATAACTAATATATTCTCGCCTTTTATTGCAAAACATATATCTGACAAAGTAATTATAAGTTTTTCGTCATAATCCAAGTATGTTGGAAAAAAGAAAACCACATCTGCCATATTATGATATAGAAGGTATCCTATGTAGTCTTCAAAAGGATAAGAAATTGATAGAGACAGGTATTTGAATGGTTTCCGGTCAGTTTCTTTCCCGTTTTTTTTATCCCATTCATCATAGTATAATCTATCTGACCAGCCTGAATCTGCAAACCTGTATGTTCGTTGTTCAATAGTATCATATATAAAAGTCCGACCACATGAGATATAGGCATCTGTTAAATCGCCAGATTGTGTTTTGTCATAAAAGTCTTTGATAAATCTTCCAGATAAGAAATAATCCTTGGAAAACAAAGAAGTGTCAATAATCCCTTTATCAATATTAATAAATGTCAAATAAGGCGTTCCAAATTCATAAATACTAAAAGGAATTAACTGCCCTTTTCTTGAGTGTAAATCAGGCATTGAATCAATAAAGTCATTAAATAATGAATCTTTAAATCGTTCACATTTTATATCAAGGATCTTATCTTTTAGTAATTTGATTGATGCATCTTGTGAATATGTGTATAAATAACCTGTAAGCAACATCAATATTAACGTGATTTTTTTCATTGCTAATAATGTTTTTTGTGGTATAAAATTCCCATTTTATGATATAGTTTATATGGTTGATTATAAAAATCCAAAGGTCTAAATCCAGCTGTGCGACCATTTTCTTTACCTGCATCCCAAATACGTATTTCATGGTTGAGCACTTTTTCATTTAATAAAAACTCTATTCCAACGGAAGCATTCACCACATGACCGTGTTCGCCTTCAAATTTGAAAAACACACCGTTGTCATCAAACATTTCTCTATACGCATGGTCTTCGTAATCCAAGAAATTTTTCTTAGAGTCATACGAAGCTCTTTTAAAAACCGATGTTTTTTCTAAATATTTATATAGAGCTTTATTAACAAATAAACCATTATTATAAGAGTCTTTGTATGTTGACATTAGCCATTTTTCCGATATATCTGAGTTGCCATACGAATAACGCATTTCTTGAGCTACTAATGTTGTGGCCACACAACTGTTTTCGCACATTTGTTCATAATCTTTGAGAAGATGATCTACGATTCTCATTTCATAGTTTTTGCCATCCACTATCCAAGATATAGTTGTGGTCTCTTTTCCTTCAGATAATTCTGTGGAATAATTCACGTTATCCGCTCCCCGCTCTTTAAGTTTATCTTTGTAAGCTTTGAAATTACCAATAAGATCAGGATAGTAATAATCCTCAAACTCCGGCGGAATAGTTGTGATATACCCACTCGGATCGGTGTACCTCAACGGGTTATTGAAGCAATAGGAATATCTGTTATATGCTTGTGAGTTCTGTTCGTCTTGGATAACGATGTCGGGCGAGAGCATTCGGGCAATGAGAGGGTCGTACAGGCGGCCGTTCATGTTGATGAGGCCGAAGTCATCGTAGTGCTCGTGCAGGGTGTAGCCTCGGTCGAACGAGGTGGTGACGTTGTAATATGTGTAAAACTCGACATTCATTTCTTTTCTTTTAATTCAACCACGGCTTCTATGCGCTCGCCGGTGCTTTCGTCAACAACATATATGTATTCCGCAGGAACAAAACAGCAGCGAGAGGGTGATTAAGCTTAGATGAAGTATTCTTTTCATAGTTTATAATCAAAAATTAACATATAATATGTATTTTACGCGTACCGTTTCCCCATTAAGTTTGCCTGGTTGCCATTTGGGCATAGCAGAAACGACACGGACAGCCTCGTCATTACACTCGGGATCAATGCCATGTAACAAATGTATATTTGACAAAGAACCGTCGCGTTCCACTATGAAATCAACATAAACCCTGCCGTGTATGTTGTTGTTTTTCGCTTTTTCAGGATAGTTGGTGTTGTTCTCAATGAATTCAAACATTGCTTCAATTCCGCCAACAAACTCAGGCCATTCTTCCACGACGAGATAAACATCAGGGTCAATATCTGGCAGTTCATCAAACATGTTGTTGTTTCTCATGAACTCTCTTTGTTGTTCACGTTCTTTTTTTTCTTTCATTAACTCTTCCTCACTGGTATATTTCATAATACACCCGTATTCTCCCGGGATACTTTTGCTTATCAGTCTGCCTTCCCCAACAAAAAACTCAAACTTATGTGATAATTCTATGTCATTCAATACCAATTGCTTTCTCTTTTTTTTCCAAAAACCTTGTGAAACAACGACATCTATGAATCTGAGTTCATAATCGCCATTATCGTTTAAAGTCAGATAATATGTCCCGTAGCTATAAGTACTTTTATATGTTCCCAATGTTAATGTGCAATTGGAAGGTTCTTGATTAACAGGCTTTTCGTGTTTTTTGATTGTGAAATAGATATTGTCTTGTATCTCATCAGACGAACCACTTTCACGTGTTTTTGAACATGCAATTTTACTTTTTTTAATAAAATCCAGCGCTTTTATTGGATATAGAGAGTCGTTTTTCATACGCAAATCCATATCAAAACCGCATAAGTTGTCTTTCATATGGATTACGTCGTTCTTTATTTTATAAGTGCCGAACGATATGGGAGTTTCAAATAATATGTCGTCATCTCCGTGCAAAAAAGTGATTTGGTATTTGCCGTCATCATAAAAATAGATATAGCAACAGACTTCTTCGCTATCGACATCGACGTAATAGATTTTTGACATGGTCAATTGTCTTTGACAAGTACATGTCAAGAGTAGCAGAAGGATTAAATAAACTAACTTTTTCATAGGTTTATAGATTATAAAGAAGTATATAGTATAATTTTTTAAAAGCTACAGGAACTTCATTACCCCAATATCCATTTTTAATTGCTGTTTTCATAGTATTCATGGCATCACTCATTAAACCATATTGTATTTGTGTATTATATGAAATCATATATCCCATGGTTTCATTATAAACTTTAAAATCAGAAGGTAAATAAAACCATTTTAAATGACCCACAAAAGAATGATACACCTCATGTTTTGCAACTGATAGGAAAAAGCCTTCGTTTGAATAAGTGGCATAAGGTGAGATGTGTATTTCATTTGCCGTACCGCTTTTATTTAGTTGACAATATCCAGGGACTGTTCTTCCTCCACTTTTTGAATAGTATAATCCCCGATTATTTAGATAATACTTATTTTCATCAAATTTGGTTGTTATAGTTCTGATATTATATTTGCCTTTGGTAAAACCATATGATTCCATTCTATCGGTTAAGAACATATCATTTGCTTTTGCCTGAGGACTATTATTATAGTTTGAAGCCCAAGTGTCATTGGTGGTTATGTTTTCTGATGCTAAAACAAATTCTTCAATTTGACCTTCTCCTTTCCAAAAGGTATATCCATTCCCATAGTCTTGTATTCCTTGGGCGACACCTCCAACAACAGTTCCACATGCAAGACCGGTCAAGCCTGCCTCACATGCATAATCTAATGAACTACTAATACTATTACCTTGATATCTTGAGTTTCCGTAGGTGGTTGTGAAACTGGATGAAAAGCCAGATGCTCCACCAGAAAGGGCTCCTCCTATAAATCCAGAGCAAGGTATTGCGGAATATACTGCTCCTCCGGCAGCACCACCAACGGCCCCTCCCAAAGCTCCAATACCAATAGCAGCGAAACAATCTCCTGCTGACTTAATATTACCAGAAAAACCCTGGTATGCCATATTTACCATGGCACCGATTACCGCAGCTATAATTATATCATCAACCCCAAACACCTCACCACTTGGGTCAGTGTATTTCAATGGATTATTCAAACAATAGGCATACCTGTTGAAGTTCTGTGAGTTGTCGGGACACTGGATGTAATTGTCTGGCGATAAAAATGTCGAGAGATATGGGTCGTAGACACGGCCGTTCATGTTGATGAGACCGAAATTGTATAGGTGTTCATGGCCTGTGAAGCCTCTGTCGAACAACGGGGTGTCGTTGGCCAGGCCGTTCCAAGTGCTGGCGTTACGCTGGTTGCCCCAAGCGTCGAAGCTGAGCGACTGCTCAAGACTGCCACCCATGTCGGTGATGATGTCCCAGCTGCCGAGATTGTCGGTGTGGACGTAATGTAAGCGGTAGCCATTGCTTGTGCTTTCTGCAACAGCAAAAATGCCGTCGGTTGAACTGAGGTATGTGAGGCTGTAGTTGTCGCCAGTACTGGGTTGTATAAACTCACAATTGCCGACATAGGTCTTAACACGTTGATTGCCGCCTATAGTTTCCGTCATGCGGATGCGCTGTCGGTCGTAGCCGTAATCAATATGTAAGTTGTTGTTGCCCATTATTACGGTTTGAACCTTGTCGAACGGGGTGTATGTCACAGTGTGTCCGGCGAAAGGCGGTTGGTGGTGCGCTTGAACCCTTGAAACCGCATGGGGATGGTCGGTTGAATATCTTGCGTTGTCAAACGCGAAACCGTATTGCGACTTGGATTCCATGCGTCCATAGCGGTCATACGCCATGCTGTAGGTTGTGCCATTGGTATTGATGCCGGTGAGGCGGTTGAAGTTGTCGTATGTGAAGTCTTCCTGAAGCATGGGGCTGACATTCTTAATTCTGGATGCAAAGTTACCAAAATCATCGTAAGTATATACATAATTCTGAAATATATTTCTGTCATCTGCTGTAATAATGCCAAGAAGCCTGCCATTTTCGCTGTCATAGTCGCGGTATGTCGTGAGACCGTTGCCGGTGTGGAATTGTGTAAGGTGACCGTAAATATCGTGTTTGTCTGCCCTCCAAAGGACATTATCATCCAAATCTTTAACAGCACGCAGGTATCCGCCATTGTTGTACTGGTTCTTAACAGCCATACCACTCGGATATGTTTCGGTGCTGAGACGTCCTATTTCATCGTAAGTATATGATGATGAATATGTTACTCCGTTGAATGTTTCGTTGCTGCCGATAAGACGCAACAACTCATCGTATTGATAGGTGATTGTTTGGAGGTTGGATCCGTATCTGATTCTTTCCAAAGTGCCTAAAAGACCGGCTTGCGTGCTGTAATCCCATATTGTTATCTCATCCGAAGAACCAGTTACCTTCATAGTGCGATGGGTTTTCCTGCTCAATTTATCGTAGTCGTATTCTGTTATTACGTTTTTCGGTGTCTTTTGATAGATGAGTTCACCGAAAGCGTTGTAGTTGTATTGCATGAGACCATAATCCGGGTCGTTGATGCTTGTGCGCAAGCCTGCCTCGTTGTAGGTTATGGTTATTGGTGCATTGAATCCGTCGACGTACGAGGAATGCAGAGACCCGTCACTGTTGTACACATATTTTACTGTATTACCACCGGAATCTGTGGTTTGTTCAAGCCATCCGTTGGGGTGGTATTTTTTGGTTGTTGTCTGTGATGATATATCACCCGCATCGTGATGTATGTATGATATTTCATTACCTCTGTAAACCACTTCGTCAGAAGTGCCGTCAGGATATACTGTCAAAATGACTCTGTTAAACTGATCGTATAAGTATGTTGTGTATCCATCAGGTGTGTTTCCGGCTTCATAAGGGAGACTTTCTTTATAGAGGTTCCCTTTGTTATCATATTCCCTGTCAACATAAATAGTCTGTCCGTCGATGCCATGGCTTACATAGCGGAGCGGAACGCCGGTTTTGTGATAGAATGTCATTGAAGGATATGTGCCAGTACCTTTTGTCCAAGTGTAATACATGGCGTCTGGTAGCGCGTCATTATGGCCAAACGACCATCTTTTTGAAGCAATTGATACTGTTCCGTCTGGTATAGTCGTCTTGTCGTCAAGACCGAATAAGTCGGTTTCATAAGTTGTAACAAGCCCATTACAATCGATATCGGACAGCTTCCAGCCGAACATCGGGTTGTAAGTCGACGTGGAAACATAACCCATGCTGTTGGTAGTCTTTGTTGGGAATCTGTATTGATATTGTGAACCGTATTCAATGATTGTTGTTCTATCTTCTACCGTGGCATCATTTAGTGCTGAGACCTTTTTTGTAATTTTATTTATGACGCCAGTGTTTGGAGAGTATGTGTAGTCGGTCTGGAGAACAAACCTATTATTGCCGTCGTCATTAGGTTTCAGTATCTCCGTCTTCAACAAATGTGGACGATTGCTGTCATAAGTATAAGTTATCGAGTTCTTGATGTCTGTTGTTCCGTGTTCAGAGGCAGAAGTGTGTGATGTCACGGTTTCCTTTGATACTCGACACACAAGCCAGTTAATAATGGCGTTTTTATAAATATAATCCTTTCGTGTCCAATATGTACATGATTCAGCATCTTCACCCGTGTAGGTTGCATCTTCACCAATGGTTGTAGAAGCGATATTGACAATATCTACATAATGGTTGGGTGATGAATAGTTCTGATAATCAATATTCTCGACTTTTGTTTTTAATATTGCTCCAGGATTGTCATTATCATATGTTACAGTATTTTTGCATTTCAATAATGGCATTAAGACTTTATCATTTTGTGTACATGTATAAATCTTATACGAATAATCTTCCGATGCGGCTAATTGATTGCAATAATTGTGTTTTAAACAAGTCTTTGGTAACAAAACATTATAATCCTCAATAAAATCCAAGTTATTTTCACAATAATTTGATTGTTGTAACTCATTGTTGATAAAATATTTGGATTCATTTGACTCAAAGCCGAGAACACCTCGTCCTTTATTATTGAAAAACAGGTTTTTATACGAATATGTAGTCACACAACGTATGTTATTAATCGCAAAAACCGTGTCGGCGCACAAAGCGCGTACTGGTATAGGGATTGTTCTTACGTCATCGTTAACCCATTGATAATCATATTCATAAAAAGGATTAGTGTTTTTCGGCATTAAATATTCATACTTGAATCCATGTCTGTTGCCCAGCCCGTCAGTGATACGCTCAACACTATATTTCGCTGATTGAGGATACAGTGACACGATTTTAGGTATTTCAGTACTCGATGGATTTTCTCGTACGCTACTAAGAATACTTATATTTTCACGACCAAGGAAGTTGCCAACATGCACATATTGATGTCCTGTGTTGATATCAAAATCGTAACGTTTTTTATCTTTGAAATCATAACCACCATCAGCTTTTTTATACATTTTGAAGCCAATCATGGTGTAATAGTTACCAGCAGCATGTTTTATGACAGCCACATCAGTTTTTCCGTCACCGTCAAAATCGGCGGTTCGTATTGTTTCTGAAGGAACGGATAGTTTCTGTAGGGAATATACATAGCGGTCTTGTGGTGCCAATGTCAGCCCTTGTAGCAAATTGTTAGCCATACATGTTTCTGGCGTCATAAGCTTATCCCCGTCAGATAAAGCGACTTCCCAATAAATTCTGTTGCTATAGTTGTTATATTTCAACAAATCCATATGGCCGTCTCCATTGAAATCACCTGGGAAAAGATAGTCTTCACTGTTGAAATTATTATCAGTATATAAACTGTTCAATACATAATTACCATTTTCGTTTTTGCTGATATTTGCAATTGTCGCATGATCATTATACAATAGCATGATTTCAGAATGGCTGTCGGAATCTATATCAGTCACAAAAACACGCTGTGCGGTAACTGCAAAAAATGCTTGAAACTCGAAATACTTTAGTTGCTGTGTGTTTTCGTTAAAATACAAAATCCCTGAATATTTTGTATTGCCATTAGAATCGGGGATATGTTGCACAAAGAGACTTGTTTTCCTTTCATGGCAAAAATCGCCTGGATATAATGTGAAATACTTATCGCTGATCTTCTCGCCAACAAACAGGAAAGTATTGCCCATGTTTATATATGCATAAACTTTTGATTTCCAGCCAGATTTTGAATCATCATTTTCGAAATAAGCCACCAAGTCGTCTAATCCATCACCGTTAAGATCAACAACATATATCCAATCAAGCATTTGATTGATTGTCATTGTGAAAAACGGTGTGTTTTCAAAAGTTCCATCACCTTTGTTCAAATACAATTTCACTAAAACATCATGTTCATATGACGAGCCTGTTTTATAAGGCACTAAAGCCACATCCGAATAGCCGTCACCATTGAAGTCGCCGACAAAAGGCACTTTGTTAAACACATTTTGAGTCAATGAATCTATCTGAAAATTGTCAGGATAGTGTTTTGTCTTGCTGTTCCATGAAATAACTGTAGGATTCAAATCCAAGCCATTTGCTGTCAAACTTATTTTCTTCAACCTATTATACAGAAAAAAATCATTACTGACGCTGTTTTTGTTAGGAGCCATGTATTCAAATGAATATTCATATAAAACTGAGCTTGTCATCATGTGTTTTATGACTATGTTTTTAAGAATCTTCTTGTTTAACACAGCGTTTGAGCAAATATATCCACTTTCAATATCCGCCCTGTCATCATAGACAAATTCAACCTTGTACATGGTATTGACACCTGAAATCTCGTTTAAAGTGTATTCAATATTATTGACATACCACTCTCCGGAGCTTTGATTCTCGTTATAATGGAAAACAATACTATTGCCATCACGGTCTGATATCTTGTTGACAAGCCATGTCAGCACCACGTCGTTTCTATTTTGAGGCTCGATTCTTGAATCGTCAGTATGTCCATATTCCCAAATAGTCCCATCTATTTTATACACGACAAACCGCGATGGTCCGCTGTAACCTTCCGAATACGCAACTATTTTACTTATCTCATCGATTTCAGTTTTATAAATCGAACCGTTTTCCCCATAAGTGCCACTGCATAGCATAAGTCTATTACCGTCAAGCACATATCTGTCACCTACAAGGTTTATTGCTGTTTCATTGTTATCATGATACAGCGTCTGTCCTGTTCTGGCGATTGATGACAAGCCTGACAGATTCCACCCCCATCCAAGCAGTCCATTTCCAGCCTGATTATTATATGTTATAGCGATATTTGGTGTCATGTTGCCGATTCCAGGAGGCGTCATTATCGGTATCGAATATACCGCTCCGCCCAATGCACTAACGTTAACTGTTCCGCCGATGGCTCCCACCACGCCGTTGTCAACAGTCGGATTAGGACCGCCTGTAATGCCTGCACTTGGCGGGAACACCATCATCTCATCAATCTCAAACAACGCGCTTTTGCCTGTGTTTGGAGCGTAGCTGAAGCCTGGGTTGAGGTCGATGCGGCTTGAAGCGGTGTAGTGATAGCTTCTATTTGAGTTAAGAGTGGTGTTAAGAGAGAAATTTTCCTCCTCATGCTCCTCGTCGTAATTGGTTTGCGCTGATGCCATTGAGCATAAAGCGAGAAAGAATAGAATCAGTATATTGTTTTTCATGGTTTTTATCGTTTGATGATTTTCCAGGTCTTTGTGTCGGTATAGCTGCGCAGCTCAAGGATGTAGATGCCGGCAGCCATGTTGCTCAAATCGAATTCCACGGTAGCTGCGCCGATTGATTTAGAATCCAATAGCACACCTGAGGATGATAACAGTGTGGCGTTTATCGACATATCCTCGTCGGGATTTGTGATATTGACGAATATACTTTTCGTTGTCGGGTTGGGATATATGTTTATCTGACTTTCGTCAAGGATGTCGGTATAATGAATCACCTCGGTAGTGTCGTTAGAGGAGCGTTCTTCACGGTCGTCGCCGATGGTGATGTTGCGGCTGATGCGATTGCCGTCGGCGTCATATTCGAAGTTCACGAAATATGCTCTGTTTTGCGCATTCAGACACGCCACTCCCGCCATCATCAGCACGATGAAGGCAATGAGCCTTTTGATATGTTTATTCATTTTATCTTGCTTTTAATTCGTCGATTTGTTTCTGAAGTTCGATGATGTGAAGCGTTAGTTCTTCGACTTTCTGCAGCAGAACGGCGTTCATCTCGCCGAGGTCGATGCCGCTGGCTGACACTTCTTCTGCCGACGGCACTTCGGGAAGATGTTGGTTGGTGTTGATGTATTGCTCAAGTTCATAAAGGTTCATGAGTTTGTAGTTGTTGCCGAACACGAAATCTGGCCATGAGTCGATATCCAACACCGATACCTTTGTGCTCACTACGCCGCCTTGCACGGCGAGGGCGAAGTCGTTCATGTTGTTTACACATCCTATTCCGACTTTGCCAGTGGTGAAGGAGTAGGAGGTGGCGTCGAATTTCATGATATTGTCCGAGCCGACATGAATTTGATTGTTGTCGTTTTTGAATTTAATAATAGCCCTATTGTTTGGCGATGTTGTTGAAAGCATGATGTCGGCGTTAACAGAAGTATCAGAGTGTATGTGAAGTTTGGCTTGAGGTGATGATACATTGCCAATAACTACAGACCCTGTTCGGTTATAGTTCAATGCTTTTGTTATACGCAGTGTGGGAATAGTGCTGTTTAAACCCAAAGCGATGCCGTTGTTGGGATTGCTTAGTGTTTGTGTCGAACCAATAATTATTGAACTGCTGTTTTCACACGATATACAATCCTGAGCATATAGTTCCACCCTGAATAATCCCGCAACAATAACGGTTAATAATACTTTTAATAATTTTTGCATAGTTTTAGTTTTAAATGTTATTTGTCCAATTCTATTCTTTAATAAACTTATCAGATATTATTGTTTTGTTTCCTTTTACAATTTGGAAAGCGTAAGCGCCGTTCTGTAGTCCCGACACATCAACTGTTAACAAATTTCCCGTGCCGTTGACAATCCTGTCGAGGCAGATTCTCCCATCTGCATTGAAAATTTTGAATCTCACATCATTGTCGTTAGTTGAGATTCCAGAGATATCAATATTAAGCGTGCCATTTGTCGGGTTCGGGTAAGCCGCAGCTGTGATTTTTTCTTTTAGTGTCTCACTCACACTGCATGGTATCGGGTTGAAGTCTTCCCGGAGAAATTTTTTGATATGTGTGCGTTTGTCGTTATTCCTGCTAACAGTAACAAGACCATAATCTTTCGTCGTTATGGCTGTAAATGGACAATAATACATTTCATCATAAAAGTACTTGGTACCTAAAATCTCCAAATTCTTGTTTGTCAGATAGATTTCCATATTTGCAGGAGCGGTCCAATTACCCAATCTTGCAAGACTAACCAGATATATGGTGGTGTCATTGGCTGTACACATGGAATGACTTCCTATTGTATAATTTAGAGTGTCTTTTTTATTAATCCATATATCATCATAAATAATACCATCATCAAGACTTGCTTTCCCATAAACCAACATGGCTTTATTATGTATATCAGGATCATGCTGATAAGTCACTAATAGAATACTGTTATCATCAATCCAATGATCCGAATCAGTGTCGTTTGTTGACCAAGTTATTGTTGGTTCGTATATCACATTGTGTTGTATCATATTAAAGTCGTAATCGAAACGGAGAAAAGAATAACAGTTTCCTTCTCCTCGACCAATTACCAGTAAGTCATCGTTATTAGGAGCGATCATAATACTTGTCATCTCAAAATTAGTAGAATAAAACAAAGAACTTCCATATTCGCCAGGTGATATAAATACACTGTTCAAACGCTCACCATCCGCATTAAAGCGCATATAAACAGCCCTGATTCTATATGTCTCAGGTATATAAAACGGCATATATACATTAACACAAGCAATTATTGTGCCATCGTCATCAACAGCGGTTTTACCACCATAGAGATAAAACTCCGAATCAGCATATTCCTCCTCTTTTTCATAGAAATGTTCTGATACAATATTTAAGTCGTCGTCAATTACAAGAACCCAGAGATAATCATCGTCATTTGATTTTGATACACCTGTAACAAAATAACAGCCATTTTCGAGAGAAATTATGGTTAGCAGCTTTAAAGTTTTGCTTTCTACAGACAAGCGATTATCTATGTAATTACCATATTCATCAATTTTTACAATATAGGCATCTGAATTCCAATACCCGACAAAAATAGTCTCATTGTTGGCAGTACAACAGCCCTCACAAATATGAAATTCATCGTTGAGGTGCTCAATTGTTAGATTCCATTGCTGGGCTGTAAGAATTACAGCCACAGCAATGAAACATATTGTTATGAATATTTTTTTCATGTTATGCATTATTGTGCCAAAAGATCTTCGATTTCGCCAATTTCGTCAATGTTTGCTTCAACCCTGTCGCCATATTCTACTTCTGTATAATGAGTTATATAAGGAGGAGTCTTACTATATCTACCTGTAATATCGACGCCAAGCGGTGTCCCCAGACCTTCTTCTTCTGGTATTATGACAAATATCGCCCTTTTTTCAGCATTCCAATAGTCATTCATATAAGCTGATGTAATGCATACATCGGTTGTATCGGTTCGATAAAACATCCCAGGACGACCTGTAGGACCTCCCATGAAATAAAACAACTTTCTGTTAATATAAATGTTTCTGCAATCATCTTGAGGTTCAACAAAACAACTATTAATAAGCTCTAATAATTTTTCGGTAATCATCTCGTCAGCTCCATAACACGAGTTACATGGATTAATACACGTGCCATGATCATAATGGTAATCGTCACCTGGTCGGAAAGGCCCGTCAATATGTGGAACAGGAGGGTTGTAGTTAGTTCGTTCTCCAGTCTTAGCCTTGATTTTTATCACCGCGATATTGTTATTTACAACAATGACATCGGCTAATAATGAGATAAAAATCTTGTTCTCAAACCCGTCGTTGGTGTAGGCGTTGCGAGCTGATGAAACGATCTGATCATACAATGTAGCCAAATCGGTTAGCAGGACATTCCCATCGGAGTCAACATTAAGATTGAGGATGAATTCATGATCCATGGATTCTGAATACATATCCTCTGAATAGGAATATGTGGCGTTAAAAGTGTTCTCAATGTCAGATATCGCTTCTGAGAGACTCATCGTTTCCCCATCTTTAATACCGGGATTGGATTTGTAATATGACAACATTTTCTTGAACTTGACAATTCGTTTCACGGCATCGTTGCCGTTTACAATTGATTCGGAAGTTGTCCCATTTTGTGAAACAACGTCAACGCTGTTTCTTTTACACTGGCTCAATCCGAGCATAATCGCAACTGCAATTAATAATGTAGCTAATTTTTTCATGATTAAATTTTTTTTGATTTGTTTAGATTATTACTTAGTCAGTCACCTCGAACTCCCCATAATATTCATCCCCATTAGGCAAAGTGAATGTTACGATATAACTTCCAGCGTATGGAATGTAGATGATTACTCCGGATGGAGTATATAGAGAAGTGGTTTCAACCTCGCCACCTCCAACGAACGACACCTCAACAGCTACCTGCCCGAGATTCTCGGTGAAAACCATGGTTAAAGAGTGTCCATTAATTGATGCGGAAATAGAAGAGGATCTGTCGGCGCCATTCATACCTTTTTTTACTATCATAGGTATATCACCATCTTGCATTGATCCCTCAATTTTATTTGCATAGCAAAATGTGACAGATAGAGTTGCACCAACCATTAAAAATAATAACACAAATCGTCTCATAGTAAATAAATTTGATATTAACTATGCAAATATATAGCAAAAAAATGTTAATAAAGCAAAAAAAACGATTGCAAAAAGTTGCACTATAAAAGGCTGTATATCAATCATTTATGGCTAAATGCCTGATATATGATTTTATTTTGTCGGTTTTAAAAACAGTTTTCAGTGTTTTTTCATATCTCACTATTGATGAATAATCTTTGTTCAAAAGTATTGCAATCTGTTGCTTGTTCAATCCGAGAAGATACATATGGCATACGTCAATCAGAATCTGCTGAGGTTTCATCCCAAGTTTTTCCAAATTTTCATCAAAATGACAAAAATACTTTGAAAGTATGTCAGATAATTCCTGAAGCTGTTTTTCCGAAAGTATTAGTTCAGGATAATCGTTTGCTTTTGATGACCGTTTGATATTATGGTTTTGACAAGCTGAGATTATTGAATTACATATAGGTTCTTTAAGTAAATGGGATAATTTTTCGATATTCGTTTCCCGATTAGCTTTTGACTTTATCTGCTTCTTATAATGTGCAATATCATCCAACAGTTTGTCCTTCTCCAATGTATGCTTTTGACTTGTTTCTGCCATTTTATGTTTGAACAAGTCTTCTTTGTTTTTCAATTTTGTTCTGTGGCCGAACCTCAATGCAATTGTGATTGCGATTATGATTACAAACGATATTATAAAAACAGGCAGATTCATTTCTTTTGTGAAATGATTATGCTTTTTGTCATTTTGCTCCTTTAAAAAATTATAAAATAAGTCATTGAGGCTTGAGGCATCTTTTATGTTGTGATACTTTAAAAGAGTGTGTTCAGCAAGGAATTCTGAGTATTTACTGGCTAAATTAGTGTCTCCGTTATTTTGATATATAGTCCTCAAAAAATCCGCAGCTTGTATTTGTTTGGCCAAATTGGTATTATTCTCAAACACATTGTTCAAATACAAAACCGCTGAATCACAAACTCCCTCTTTGTTAAAAATATAACCGATACCTAGATTCCGCATTGTTTTTTCATCTATGTCGTCAGTCTGTTCTAAAACTTGTTTTAAGTCGTAAAGAGAAGATTCAGCTCCAAGTCCGGAAGAATAATTAAGCAGAGCTAAATTTGACATAATGTTTCTATAAACAAAATTATTGTCATCCGGCAAAGCTTCCAATGCTAAGTTGTAATAGTAAAAAGCACTGTCGATATTGTTCGACATGTCATAAATATTGCCGATTTGATAGAGAGAATTGGCAATTCCATATTTTGAAGTAGGTTCAATCGTGCAAAAATACAAAGCTTTTCCCCCACAATAAATTGCAGGTTCCATCATATAATTATCAGAAAATAAATCAACGAGTCTGTTATATGTCAACGCCATGAACTTAGCCCTAAAACCTGTCAGTTTGTCAACATAAAAATGTTCTTCCATTATCTCCAAAGTATGCAGATATTCCTGGCACGCCTCAACAATGCTGTCATTTTCATAAAACCCAACGCCGTTCATATAATGCGAGCGGGCGGCGAGCATTATAAAATCATCATTGTCAGGATATCGCACTGCGAGGCTGTCGAAACAGTGCATTGCGGCTTGCAATTCGGTGCGATTTGACTGAACATTGTAGGTTTTGTAGAGGGCTTCGGAGAGGAGAATGGATTGATAATGGCAGGAGATTTCTCCACTACGCTGCGCTTCGGTCGAAATGACGGTGGAAGGTGTGGCTTCGGTCGAAATGACGGAATCTGCTCGGAATGACAGCAGCATTTGCAGCGCCGAGTAGGCATCGTGCTGCATCAGGCTGTCGATGCGCAAAAGGGTGTCGGATAAGGCAAAAGGTAACGACTGAGGTTTAACAACAACAGACTCAGACCCCGGTTTGTTGCAAGAAACAACCAAAGCCAATAACAAAGACAATATGCACCAACTTTTTTTCACACTGCAAAAATAATAAAAAAGTTAACAATTGACGCAGCAATTATTAACTTTAAAACTATTATACTATTTAACTATTAAGCTAATAATCTATCTCTTCATCTGATTCAGCTGCATCCTAATCCTGCTCGCCATCACGTCGATAGCGACCTGGTTGCTGCCGCCTTGCGGGATGATGATGTCCGCCAGGCGTTTTGTAGGCTCAATGAATTGGTTGTGCATAGGTTTTACAAAGGTTTCATAATGTCTCAAGACATCTGACACGGTCCTGCCGCGTTCCTCGATGTCGCGTCTGATGATGCGCATCAGGCGGTCGTCGCCGTCGGTGTCGACGAATATTCTGATGTCTAATCGTTTCACCAGCTCAGGGCATGTCATGATGAGGATGCCTTCCACAATGACGACCTCCGTCGGCTTCACAGGGATGACCTCCTGCGAACGGGCACATGTCACGTAGGTGTAGATAGGCATCGGGATGGTCTTGCCTTCCTTCAGCATGTCGAGATGCTTCACCAGCAAATCCCATTCGATGGCGTCCGGGTGGTCGAAGTTGATTTCTTTCTTCGCCTCAGGCGAGAGGTTGCCATTGTCCCAGTAATAGGCATCCTGCGACACCACGCTGATGGAGTCCTCAGGAAGCGCCTCAATCAGTTTCTTGACCACTGTTGTCTTGCCGGAACCCGAACCGCCGGCGATACCGATTAATAACATTTTAGTCTTTAGTTTTTAGTTTTTAGTCTTTAGTCGTTAGTCGTTAGTCTTTAGTACTAATAACTAGCGACTAAAGACTAAAGACTAACGACTTAATTAAATTCCAATGAAACTCATGAGGATACCAGCTGCCACTGCCGAGCCGATAACACCAGCAACGTTTGGTGCCATGGCATGCATGAGGAGGTGGTTCGATGGGTCGTATTTCTGACCTTCGACTTCGGAAACACGTGCTGCGTCAGGCACTGCCGACACGCCAGCGTTACCGATGAGAGGGTTGATCTTATTACCTTCCTTGCAGAAGACGTTCATCAACTTGGCACCGCACACACCACCGAATGTAGCGACAGCGAATGAGCAGGCACCCAATGCGAAGATGATGAGTGAGTCGACTGTCAAGAACACGTCAGCCTGTGTTGAAGCACCGACGGTGAGACCCAACAGGATTGTCACGATGTCGATGAGCGGGTTGGCTGCAGTGTTAGCGAGACGTTTTGTCACGCCGCTTTCTTTCAACAGGTTACCGAAGAACAGCATACCAAGAAGTGGAAGTGCTGAAGGGCTTATGAAAGTGGTGAGCAACAAACCGACGATAGGGAAGATGACCTTCTCTGTCTTGCCGACCATACGAGGCTCTCTCATCTTGATGAGACGCTCTTCCTTGGTGGTGAGCAAACGCATGATAGGTGGCTGGATGACAGGCACCAAGGCCATGTAAGAATATGCCGCGATAGCGATTGCACCGAGGAGGTGTGGAGCCATCTTTGTCGAGATGAAGATAGCGGTAGGACCGTCAGCACCACCGATGATACCGATAGCCGCCGCCTCGTGCGGGTCGAAGCCCAAAGCACGGGCGCTGATGAAGGTGATGAACACGCCGAGCTGAGCGGCGGCACCCAAAATCATCAAACGAGGCTGTGAAATCAACGATGAGAAGTCGGTCATAGCACCGATACCCAAGAAGATCAAAGGAGGATAGATACCCTGACGCACACCGAAATACAGATAGTTCAACACTGAGCCTTTCTGATAGACACCGGTCTGGATGTTCATGTTGAACACCTGCTGGATGAGGCCGTCGAAGAATTTGGCTGTGTTAGGTGCTGTAGGATCCATGCCGGCTGGCAGGAATGCCGCGAGCTGGTCAGGACTCATGCTGTGGAAGTGATCCAGAGCCTGCTGGCAGTTCATGGTATCTTGTCCGGCAAACAGTCCTACGAAGAACTTCTGCGCCTCGGTGAGGTCAAAAGTCGAGTTACCTTGAATCTCAATTTTCGAGAGTGCTGCCAAAGCGCCTTGTAAATCAAAGGTATACGAGTCTTGGATGAAAGGGATGTTACCCACTATGATACCCACACCGATAGGGATGAGCAGCATAGGCTCGAAGTCGTATTTGACTGCGAGGAATATAAACACGAAGGCGACCAGAATCATGATGAGGTTGCCTCGTGTGCAGTTACGGAAGCCGGTGAACTGCCAGAAGGAGTACATGCCTTCGCTGACAGCTTCTCCTGCCGACAATGACTGTTCGGCGTCAGGATTTGCCACGAGCTCTGTATTCACATCCTGTGAAGCGCTGAACACGTGTTCAGCCATCGCAGGGCTTGATGTCATGATGCCGTGTAGAACGAACAGGATGGCGATCAACGCGAAAATGAGCAGAGCTTTCTTTTTAACGTTGAATCTCTTTTTCATAATTAGCCAATTACAAATAAAACAGCGCCTTGCAGGATATTGTCGCCCACTCTGACTTTAATTTCTTTGATTGTTCCGTCAACCTCAGCGAGGAAGTTGTTTTCCATCTTCATGGCTTCGTACATCATGAGTTTGTCGCCGCGTTTCACGACGTCGCCCACGTTGACGTAGATCTGCATGACGGTGCCCGGAAGCGGTGCCAATGACTTGTAGCCGTCGGCAGGTGCCGATGTGGTTTGAGCGGCCTCTTGTTTAGGAGCAGCTGCCGGCTTCGGAGCCTGACGCTTAGGAGCGACGAAGGTCGGGACCTCTTCCTCTTCACGCTGGACTGTTACTTTATATTGAGTGCCGTCGACGATGACTTCGGCGTTCTCGCCTTCGTAGCTTTTCACTTCGACTTCGTACTCTTTTCCGTTGACTGTGAATTTAAATTTCTTCATTGCTTAGTAATTCTTTCTAATTAAACCATTTAATCCGTAAATCTTCGAGCTCCATGGGGAATAGCGGCGCTCGACTCTCTTGATGGTCACAAAGCCTGACTCCTCGTCGTGCACGTCTTTCGACAATGCCAGAGCGAGTCCGATGACCACTGCGAGGTCTTCGTCGACCTTCCAGCCCGCTGCTGTTGAAGTGTTCGGAGCCACATTGGCTTTCTTCTCCTTCTTGGCTTTCTTGAAGTCGTGGTTCACAAGCTTCGAGAACCCTGTGAAGATGCAGAAAAGAACGACCAATGCCATAATCACGATGAGAAAACCACCAATGGTGACAACCCAGTCGTGAGTCGCAATAGGCTCTCTAACAGCTGATAATAATATTGATAACATATTCATATTCAATCAAATTTTAGATTACAATGGAATATTGCAATGTTTCTTAGGTGGGTTGACGTCTTTCTTTGTCTCAAGTGCCTGCAAAGCTCTGATGACGCGGAAACGTGTGTTGCGTGGCTCGATGACATCGTCGATGTAACCGTATTTCGCTGAGTCGTAAGGATTTGCGAACTTGTCGCGGTATTCCTTCTCTTTCTTTGCGATGAACTCGGTCTTTTCTTCAGCGTTTTCGATGCCTGCGATTTCCTTACCGTTGAGGATCTCGACAGCGCCTGAAGGACCCATAACGGCGATTTCTGCCGTTGGCCATGCGTAGTTGATGTCAGCGCGGAGCTGTTTGCAACCCATGACGAGGTGTGAACCACCGTATGACTTGCGGATTGTGATGGTGACCTTCGGCACTGTTGCCTCGCCGTAAGCGAACAACATCTTTGCGCCGTGGGTGATGACACCACCGTATTCCTGCACTGTGCCAGGCAAGAAGCCAGGGACGTCGACCAATGTCACGATCGGGATGTTGAAAGCGTCGCAGAAGCGGACGAAACGAGCACCCTTACGTGATGAGTTGATGTCGAGCACACCAGCGAGGAATGCTGGGTTGTTTGCCACGATACCGACAGGTTTGCCGTCGAAACGTGCGAAGCCGACGATGAGGTTCTTTGCGAAGTCTTTTGCAACCTCGAGGAACTCGCCGTTATCCACGATGGCGTGGATGATCTGCTTCATGTCGTATGGCTTGTTAGGATTGTCAGGGATGATGGCGTTGAGAGCGTCTTCCTTACGGTCGATAGGGTCGTTGCATTCGATGCGCGGAGCCTCTTCGAGGTTGTTCTGTGGAAGATATGAGATGAGGTCGCGGATGAGCTGCAGACCTTCTTCCTCTGTCTTTGCCATGAACTGGCTCACACCTGATTTCTCGTTGTGCACCAAAGCTCCACCGAGCTGGTCAACGCTGACGTCTTCACCCGTCACTGTCTTCACTACCTTAGGACCTGTGAGGAACATGTAGCTGTTCTGCTCGGTCATGAGGATGAAGTCTGTCAATGCCGGTGAATACACTGCGCCGCCTGCGCAAGGACCGAAGATAGCGCTGATCTGTGGCACCACGCCTGATGCGTTGATGTTACGCTGGAAAATCTCAGCGAAACCTGCCAATGAGCGTGAACCTTCCTGGATACGTGCGCCGCCAGAGTCGTTGATACCGATGATAGGAGCACCGACTTTCATAGCCTGATCCATCACCTTGCATATCTTCTTTGACATGGTCTCTGACAATGAGCCGCCGAGCACTGTGAAGTCCTGTGAATACACGTAGACGAGACGTCCGTCGATGGTGCCGTAGCCTGTCACGACGCCGTCACCGAGATACACCTGCTTCTCAAGACCGAAGTCTGTGGTGCGGTGTGTGAGGAACATGTCGAATTCTTCAAAGCTACCTTCGTCGAGCAACATGGCGATGCGCTCACGAGCGGTGTACTTTCCTTTTTCATGTTGTTTAGCGATACCTTTCTCACCGCCACCGAGACGTGCGAGAGCGCGCTTGTCCAACAATTCCTGAATTTTCTGTTCGATTAACATTTTCTATGATTTTTATTATTTGTTTTTATTTTCGCAAAGTTCTGTGAGGACACTGCCTGTTGATTTTGGATGCAGGAAAGCGATTGTCAAGCCTTCAGCGCCACCGCGTGGAGTCTCGTCGATGAGACGGAAACCTGCAGCCTTAGCCTCAGCTAACTGATTCTCAATGCCTTCCACTGCAAATGCGATGTGGTGCATGCCGCCCTTGCCGTTGTTTTTCTCGATGAAAGCAGCGATGGTGCTCTCAGGTGATGTTGGCTCAAGAAGCTCAATCTTGGTCTGACCGACTTTGAAGAATGCGGTCTTCACCTTCTGATCTTTAACTTCTTCGATGGCGTAGCATTTTGTTCCGAGCATTTTCTCGAAAACTGGAATCGACTCGTCTAAGCTTGTGACAGCAATTCCAATGTGTTCAATATGAGTTGGATTCATAATAGAATAACGTTATTTATAAATAAAAATTAAACTCGAATTCGAGTGCAAAATTACGAAAAAAACTTATCTCTTGACCAATTTTTCTGTCGAAATGATATTTTTCTTCTCGTCAAGAAGATTTACGTAATAAACGCCTGCCGGAAAATCCTCGACGGAGATGGTTATTTCATTTTCAGAAATGGGAAACGAATTGACCATTTGTCCTAAGCTGTTAACAATCAATATCTTGGAATTGTTGTAATTTGTGCTTATTTTTACGTAGTTTTCTGTCGGATTTGGGGTGAGCAACATTTTCTTTGTGTCGAAATTGTTCTCTCCGAGGCCGAGCTGTGTCTTGTCGATGGCACCGAGGGTGTATTGTCCGGTTTGAAGGTCGCTCACCGTGAAAATGCCTATTTTCCAGTTGCCTTGCTGTTCGTATGGGATGGTATGCCAAGCCTCGTTGATGTTAGCTCTATAGAGCAGCACCGCAGAGTCGTTTTCGCTGTGGATGATGTCGCCGTCCATGCTGGCGTTGTTGGAGAATGTGAATTTTCCTGAGACATCAGAATCGCCAAAGTCCATTCGCAACACATTCCAATAATGCTTGGTTGAAAGTGTAAGCCCCGGGATGTTTGGATCGTTGTCGGGTGCTACATAATGCTCTTCGCCGCGGAGCATCACCGAGTTGCTGACGCTGTTCACAGTGATCGACAGCTGCTGGTTTATTCCCAAACTGCCAGGTGCTGTGGCTGTCATGTTGTTGCTGTATTTGGCATCAAGGAAATGATTGTAATAGTCAGCGAAAGCTGCGATAGGGTTGATGTCGAGAGAGACAGTCTTGTTCTCTTCCAAACCGTTCCAGTTGACCAATTCTGTCTGCAACTGGCCTGCATTGTCAATAAAAGTCACTTCCATGCGGTTGTTTTGACCGACGTGTTCCGGACCGTAGTGCTGGTAAGTCATCTTGACTGTTGCATCATACTGGTTTCCGTTAGGTGTAACGTTAAGAAGGTCGACGCCATAGTGCGGCATGCCTGCGGTGAACACGTAAGTGTCGAAAAATCCTGTCATATCGATGCCTGTTGCTGCTGTGAGCGCGTCGCGGAGCTGTTCCGACGAGGCGGCACTGTAGTTGTAAGTGTTCAGATAGCTGCGCAAGCCTGCCAAGAAGGTCTCTCTTCCCATGTAGTTCATCATGGTGTTGACGACGACGGCACCGCGGTTGTAGACAGCGCTGTTGTCGTATGTCATGGTCTGCGGCACGTTGTTGAGTGGAATCCAGTTGTTTTCGCTCTTGCACCATGTGGTGATGTTGTTGGTTTTGGAGCTCATAGCCTGCTGGAAGTCGTCTTCTCCGTAAATATCCGAGCGGTAGAACACTCCGCAGAACTGTGCAAAGCCTTCGTTGAGCCACATCTCTTCCGCTGTGGCGCATGTCACCTTATTGCCGAAATACATGTGCGAGAGCTCGTGTGCCACGTATTCCTCCTGTGTGGTGTTTCCTGTCACTATACCGCTGGTGATGCCGATGTTGTCGACGTGTTCCATGCATCCGACGCTGGTCACGACATAGCCGATGCGGTTGAAAGGATATGCTCCGAAGCTATTATCATAGAAACTTGCGATGTCTTTAACATGAACGAAAGTTCCTGGCACGTTGTTGATTTGGTTCGGCTTGACATAAACCGTTATCGGGATGTCGCGTTCGATGCCGTTGTAGGTGTCGGTCCATTCGACGTAGTCGCCGGCTGCGAACGAGATGTGATATGTTGCAATCTCCTGAGGTACATTGTAATGCACAGTATGTGTGCCGTTGCCGTTATCGACGTTGTTTACGAGGTTACCTCCGCAAACGGCAGTCATCGCTGTCGGCACTGTGACATAGACGTCGTATGTCGCCTTGTCGGTGAAGTTATCAACGCACGGGAACCAGCATTTGCCGAGGTTATGCGGGATGGATTCGAAGCCGACGCCCATATTACAGACATAGTTGCCGCTCCACATGACGCCGCCCCAGTCTTCGTTGAAGGTGTTGCCGCCGTATGTTATCGTGAACGAGGCGCTTGCATTTGCTGCCAAAGCCGATGCGAGGTTTATGTTGAGGATGTCACCGCTTTGCGTGAAACTGCTGACGTTAGCATCGTTTGATGTCACAGAGGTTACATTCAAGCTCTTAAGCTCTAATTCGAAAGAATTGACTGCATTCAGCGCTGTCAGGGTGACGACAGTCTGTGCCTGTAATGTGTGGTTTGTGAAATCGAAGTTATTCAAATGAATTTCATAATGAGTGACATTGATGTTTTCGCCCGGAGTCTGGGCGTAAGCGAGCAAAGTCGTGAAAATCAGGATAATAGAAAGGAGTTTTTTCATATTTGTGAAAATTTTATTCGATTATTTATATGCATCATAAACCTCCAGAGGATGTAGTGAACCACATATCCTCTCCATAATAAACCTCATCGGGATTTGAGTTTAAATATGCCAATGCTCTGACGTAATATGTTTTCCCTGCAATGAAATCGGCAGATAGATACTCAAATAGGCCTTCATTAGTAGGGTTAAAACCGAAAATGAAGTAATTATCCTGAAGAATAGTGGGCTCTCCTGTGGCGTTCCAGCAAAAGCCTACCGTCAGATTTTCTTCATTGAAACCGCTGAAATTGCTGATAGATCCATGCAAAAGCGCACTTTTGTCTGTAATATCTGTGACTTTATTGGTGTAAACATCAGGGGTCACCACTGCAGGTGTGTCGCCTCCGCCGCCTGTATAAGTGAATGTAGGCAACTTTTTACATCCGGTCGCAACTATTATGACCGCTGCCGCTAATGCTAATATCTTTGCTAACTTTTTCATAATCATTTTTTCCCTTTCATTCCAAATCCTATTCCTAATCGGGTTTCAAAAATCTTGAAGTTGGTGGTGGCGCCATCAAGTGAGATGATCAAATTGCCTAAATGTGCCTGCACGCCTATCAAGCCACCGAAACCATACGAGCTGACGTCACTTACCCAATATGTACTACTGTAATTATTGTTGTAGCTTAAAGTGACAAACATAGAGTTGCTGCTGTAACCGCCTCCAATCTTAACATTTATCGGACCATAGGCTCTGAAAATCACACCGAAAATGACCGAATAAGACATATAATCGGTTTTTGAGTTATATCCTGTTTTGTCAATCAGTGCTTGTATCTGGTCGCTGTTGGCATGTTCGAACTTCCCTTCAAATCCCATTTTTTCGATTCTGAAGTTGGTCATTGCGGTAGCGAAAACACCGACTTTACGCATGTCTCCGAGTGTGACACCGAACGCCGGTTTGCTGTAGGTGTTGATAGATGCGTTGGCAACGATGAAGCTGTAACGCGGAGTCCGCGGCTTATCTGTCGTTTCCGGTTTTTGTTTCTGCTCCGCAGGTTTCTCGACATATACTATCTGAGGCTCGGTCTGGTTTCGCAAGGCCTCTTCCAGTTTTCTGATGCGTTCCAGGGTCTCTTCGTCGGTTGCTATAGCGGCATTGTTTACAAGTGTCAGCTCATAGCCTTTTTTCGGCTCCATGTCGTAGGGAAACCAAAACTCTGTCGAGCTCAGGTCTGGATGCGAGATCTTGAGATATGTGGCTTTGTAGGTGAGATAAACCCACACCTCGCCAACTTTGTACTCGCACTCGATGAAAGTGGCTGCGTCGCCTTGGAAAAGCAGCTCTCGACGCTGTTTGTCGTTGATATTCTCGGTCTTCACCTTCACCACGGCGTATGGCACGTTGTTGTCATCCTCCTGAATGTCGAGGTTGATGTTCACAAAGCCTGCCACTTCCTTAAATGAATCCGGCTTCACCTCCAGCTGTGCCGTCGCGCCGAGCGAAAAGAGAAGTAATAATATTATCGCAGTTAATTTCTTCATTTTCAGAATGAATTTAAACTGCAAATATAGGAATTTTTTATGATTTCATCAAAATTTTGATAAAAAATAGCAGCGGCCACCTTAAGGGCCTTAACGCCATTAATGCCATTAAAGCCATTAAAGCCATTAAAGCCATTAAAGCCCTTAGGGCGGCCGCCACTTGTTATTCCGAACCCCGTGAGGGGTGAGGAATTATTCTTCTTCAACTCTTATCGGCTCTGGCATTGCCTTGTGGATATCGAGCTCGTCGATGAGGTTAGTTGCTCCGTACACCTTGTCGATGATGAAGAGCACGTAACGGATGTCGACGTTGATTGTGCGCTGGAGTTTAGGCTCGAAGTTGACGTCGCCGCTCATAGCTTCCCAGTTGCCGTCGAAAGCGAGGCCGATGAGTTCGCCCTTGCCGTTCATGATAGGGCTGCCTGAGTTACCGCCTGTGATGTCGTTGGTTGACAAGAAGCAGGTGATGAGCTCGCCGTTGTCGTCGGCATACTGACCGAAATCTCTTGCCTCGATGAGGTCGAGGAGGCGCTGTGGAGCGTCGAACTCGAAGTCACCAGGGATGTATTTCTCGAGGATACCGTTGGCGGTGCAGACATAGTCGTAAGTGATAGCATCAGCTGGGCTGTAGTCTTTCACTGAGCCGTAGCTCATTCTCATTGTTGAGTTTGCATCTGGATAGAGGATCTTCTCAGGCTGTGTCTCAGCGTAGAACTCGCGGAGTCCTTTCACGAAGAGATGATCAGCGTCGCTGATGGCGATCTGAGCCATTCTGTAAGCTGGAGCCACTGAGTAAATCTGCTCTCTCAAAGCGGTTAACATCACATATGCAGGGTCTTTCATGATCTTCTTTGCGTTTGGCTTCTCGATTAGAGCCTTGATTGACTCAGGTGTGCTGAACATTGACTTGTCGAAGATATAGTTTGCCAAAGCTGTCCAATCGCCTTTCTGTTTCTTCAGAAGTTTCTGGATTGCTGCAGGGAGTTCTTCTGTAGCGAATTTCTTGCCGTAGATGTTCATCACAGCGACGAGCATGTCTCTCTCAACGCGAGCGTCGAGGTCTTTGAACATGGCGTCAACATTGATTTCTTTAAGAGCTTCGGCGGCTGCCTGTTTGTCTTCTTTTGTTGTCTCTTTGCTTGTCGCGACATCAACATATTCCATGAAGTCGACAGCCATACCCATAGGGTTGAGTTGACCTATGAAGTTAGGATAGAACAGGTTGTTGGCCACTTCTGCCATCTGACCGTACATTGCCTCGAGGGTCTCGAGCACTTCGCCGTATTCAGCTTTGCGGTCTTCGTCAGCGTTGACCCATGCTGTGAAGTCTGCCTCAAGAGCGGCTTTGCGCTCAGCGACTTTATTCTTGCGGAGCATTGTGATCTGGCCTTCGAAGTTCTTCCATGTGTTTGCCAAACCAGCTTTGTTGTCAGCGTAAGCGATGTTGACAGCCTTGTCAATCTTCATATATTCGTCCATAACGTCTGTCTCGGCTTTGAACACTTCGTAAACGATAGGATAGAACACGTCAACGTTGTAGTTAATGCCGTATGATGACATGTAACGTTCTGTTGAACCTGGGAAGCCCCAAATCATTGTGAAGTCATCTGGCTGGACGCCGTCGAGGCTCACTGGGAGGTTATACTTAGGAGTGAGAGGCTTGTTGTTCTCTGAATACTCAGCTGGTTCGCCGTTTTCGTCAGCGTAGACGCGGAACACGCTGAAGTCGCCAGTGTGACGAGGCCACATCCAGTTGTCGGTGTCGCCGCCGAACTTACCGATTGACTGTGCTGCTGTGAACACGAGACGCACGTCGGTGTAGGTCTTGTAAACGAACATGTAATACTCGTTACCCTCGAAGAAACCTTTGATGACTGGGTTGAGTTTGCCGTCTTCTGATGCTGCTTCTTCCAATTCTTTGATTTTAGCGTTGATGGCTTTCTGTCTTGCCATGTAATCCATGTCGTCGGTCACGACGCCGAGGATTTCGGCTGTCACATCTTCCATTCTTACGAGGAATGATGCTGAAACGCCTTCAGCAGGAAGCTCTTCGCTGAAATTCTTAGCTGCGAAGCCTTCGTTGAGATAGTCATGCTCCACTGTCGAGAGGGCTGCGATTGAGCTGTAGCCGCAGTGATGGTTGGTGAAGAGCAAGCTGTTCTTAGAAACGATTTCGCCTGTGCAGAAGAAACCGCGTGGTTTTGCGCCGTTTGAGAGACCCACGATAGCGTCTTTCAAGCTGCTGTTGTTGATGCTGTAGAGCTCCTCTGGTGTCAGCTGGAGACCCATTTTCTGCATGTCAACGTAATTCAAACGCTCGACGAACATTGGCAACCACATGCCTTCGTCAGCGCGCACGATGCCCATCATACAAAAGATGATGGCAAAGAAAACTGATAATTTTTTCATTTTTGTTATTTAGTTTGATTTGTAATAAATTTCAATTAAAGCCGTCATTTCTCGATTCTGCTTCGCTTCACTCGAAATGACGAGGGGCTACTTTGTTAAGTATTCCATTCCCATGTTGTAGACGATATCTTTCGGGATACCGCTTCCTGCGAGCTTGTCGAGGTCAGCCTGGAGTTCAGGTTTGATGACGCCGTCGGTGGCGATCCAGTTCTTCACGAACTCATAGTCGCCGTCGCCCTGTGCCTTGAGGATGGCGCCGCCGAGTTTCTCGACAGCGAGCTTCATCTTCGGGAAGTCGATATTGTACAAGCCGTTGGCATCGCGTGTGAAAGCGCCTTCGTTGGCTAAGTAGTTGAATTCAATCATGTTGGCCTTGCCGTGAGCTGAGGCGGCGCCGAAACGCACCGAACGGAAGATGCCTGCCATGAAGGTGGTGTAGTTCTCTTCCATAGTGGTGTTGGTGTATTCGCCCATCTCGCTGAGCTTGGTGACGAGGAACAGACCGAGGATGTCGGCCTTAGCCTCTTCGATGGCTGAATACTGCTCTTTCAATGCGTGACGCACTGTGCCTTTGCCGTCGAGGGTGTTCTTGATGCCCAGACCGTGAGCCACCTCGTGGAACATCACGTTGGCGAAGAATGCGTCAAACTTCACGTTCTGACGTGCTTCTGGAGCGACCAAAACATTTGAAATCGGGACGACAATCTTGTCGAATTTTGCCGCCATGGCGTTCTTCAGCTGAAGCTTGCGGGTGCCTTTCTGCAGCTGCACTCTCTCGTCGTTAGGCAGGTTGATGGCGATGGTCTTCGATGCCATGTTGCAGTCGCCACCGTAATAAACCACGTCGTATGCTGCGAGGTCAGCGTCGCTGCCCGGTTTCTCCTGTTTGTATTTCGGATCGACAGGCAATTTTGTCTGAAGCTCAGGCAACAATGCCACGTAACGTGACAGTTTCTTGGTCCATTCCTGGTCTTTGATGAGGATGAACGACTCGTGAGCGGCTTTGTAGCCAAACAGACCGTCGGTGTAGTTCTCGATAGGTCCAACGACGAAGTCGACGTTGTTGTTGCGGACATCCATCCAAGCCATGTCTGAATAGTAATAATCGTCGCTGAGAAGAGCTTGTGATCTGAGTTTCAGATAATATGCAAACTCTTTGTCAGCTGCGTATTCCGATGCTGTCATGAGCAAATCGGCTGCTCTATTGATTTGTTTCTTAAAGTAATCATGATACCAGATAGCCTGGAGGTTGCCTTTCTCATCACGACGGATGATGGTGTATTGGCTGGTCTTGTCAGGGTTTTCCCATGCCTCAAACTCTTCTTTTGTCATATCGGTAGGGTAGAAGCCTGCACCTGCCGGTTTCTCGCCATATCCAGGGATGAAGATGCGACGGTTGTCGAGCTGATCCCATGGACCGTAGTTGATTTCAGCATATATGCGAGCGTTAGGGTCGGTGATTTTGCTCAAAAACTCGTCTTTGTCACCGCCGAGGTTCTCTGTCCAGTAGATGGCATCCATGATCTTACCGGCTTCGAAGAGCAGGTCGAGCATTTTCACCTCGTTATCCGAGAGATGGCTGATGTCAGTTGTCAAAGTTACCTTAGCATACTGGTTTGCAAGGGCTTCGTAATTCTCTTTGCAGCATGATTTCTCATTTTTCTTTTCGCCACAGCTGAAAAGCGCTGCTGTGATAGCTAATGCCATTGTTAATGTTTTGAATTTCATATCGTTATAAATTTATTCTATATTAAAGATACTAACCATTTTATATCTGTCCATGCCTGACTGAACCATTCGACGTTGGCTTGTATGATGTTGACAGGCTCAGTCATTCCGCCGCCGAGCGAATAAAAAATTATCGCAAGATTAAAGAAAATAAAGGTCCAGATGAAGAGGTACGAACGGAATACTCCGCAGCGTTGTATGTCGCTTTGGTCGATGCGCATGTCTTTTTTCCAGCATGAGAAATGAAACATCAGGGTGAATCCGATGATGAAGTCGATAATCGGGAGACACTCGTTTTTAATCATCAGGCGGAAAAACACCATCGCGAAGGTGATGTATGGCAACATGTATGGCGCCAATGTCGAGAAAATATTGGCACTTTGGGCGTTTGACGAGACATAGCCGAGAGTGTTGTCGTTTTGCTTCAGCGTATCCGATGACTTTGCGTTAAACTCGTAGATTTTCTTGCGAAGGAAGAGACCGCCGACGAGCATATGTGCGCCTTCATGCGTCATGGTCTGCATGATGTCGAGGTTTTTCCTGAAGAAAATGATTGCGATTAAGATGAATGACATCATGCCGACACAAAGCCATAAATAACCTTGATACTGATTGGTACTGAATGAGTTATAGATGCTTTGAGCGCATCTGAAAAACTCCAGCCCAGTGATAATCAAGGTGATTATGAACAGCAGCGATGTTATGAAACGCCAGATTTTCTGCATATTGTTTTATTTTGTGATGAACAATTTCTTCACCATCGTTGTTTCACCGTAAATCTTTACGAAATACTGACCTTCCGGAAGTTCTGAGATGTTGATGTTTGAAGTCTTTTCAGTGTTCAAAACGGTGCGGCCTGTCAAATCCAGAATCTCGACGTTTGTGATATTTAAGTTATTGTCATTCAATATCTTAATAACATTTTTTGCAGGATTTGGATAGATGCTGACGTTGTTTTCAGCTATGCTTTCATCGATGTTGTCGATGTCGCATTCATCATATTCCGGGTTGACGAAAATCACATCGTCTTCAACATGATAGCAAAGCATGTGGTACATCTCGCCGTCGCTGTCGTGGGCAGGCTCGTACATGCCGACGTTCATGAAACCTCTGCTGCTGCCGATGCCTTCAACCCAAAACTCTGTAGCATCTGGAAGACCGATGAAGCTGAACGAGATTTTCTTTCTTGAAACTCCGTTGTTATCAATGATTGTTGTGACTTCCGTGACTTGCATCGCGTGCTCGTCGTCATCGTGGAAGAAGTCGCCTTCCTCGAGGTCATAGTCATAAAGCAGAACTTCATCTTCGTATGAAGAGCCATTCCATTTGCAATAGTAAACCTGATTTCCGTCGTTGCGGAAAGCGCCATCGAGCTGATTTCCTGTTGAAGGATTCTGAATATAAATGGTATTGTATTCAAGACCGCCAATATTCACAGCCTCACCCTGATGGTGATATTCGTAAAATGAGCCTACAGGATGCGGAGCGCTCCATGTGTAAACACCATAAATATACCATGTTTGAGCATTGACACTCAATGAGATAGCGATGGTTGCGATAGCTAAGACCGCAAATTTCTTAAGATTTTGTAAACGTGTAGCCATAATTATATTATTAAATCAAGCTACAAAATTACAAAATTTTTTCGAAAGGCAAGAAAAAATTATCAGTTCTTCATAAACTTCATCCTGACATTTTGTGCGAGGAATGCCGCGACATGATAGCCGGGAATGTTAGTGACATTGAGCACAAAGTCGTAGTTGCGGGCGTCGTAGCGTGACACTCCGGCATATCTCATGGTGTACTCTTCACGTTCTTTGTCTACTTCCTTGATGCGTTTTCTTGCGGCGACCTTGGTGAGCCCGTGTTTCTCGCTGACGTGTTTCACCCTGGCGTCATAGTCGGCGATAAGCAGCACGCGCACCACATTCGGATGGTTTTTGAAGATGTCGAAACCTGTTCGTCCTACGATAATACACGATTCTTTGGCAGCGATGTTGAGCAAAATCTTCTTTTGGATGGCATAAATGTCGTCAGGAAGTTCGTTGGCGACGTCAAATTCCTGTTCGATCTCCTCAAGCACGTTCTTGTCGTAGACCTTGATGTCGAGCAAAGCACCGAGTTTATATGCTATTTCTCTTCCTCCCGAGCCGTATTCGCGGTTGATTGTGATGATTAGTTTGTCGTTTTTCATAAAATCAAGTGTTTAATCAACTGCAAATATATAAAATTTTTAAACTTAAATACTTTTAACTATAAACTTTTTAACTACTCTAAACTTTAAACTCTAAACCCTAAACTAAAAATTTGTAATTTTGCGTCATGGCAGGATTGTATCTCCATATTCCGTTTTGCAAGTCGAAGTGCGCTTACTGCAACTTCTTTTCTGTCGTTTCCGAGAAGCAACGTGCTGATTTTCTTGAGGCTTTGAAGAAGGAAGCCGTTAACCGGAAAGATTATTTAGGAGGTGAAGAGGTGCGTACGGTTTATTTCGGCGGCGGCACTCCGAGTTTGCTTAAGCCTTCTGAGGTTTTGGATATTTTAGATGTTTTAAATAAACATTATCCTATCGTTGAAAACCCGGAAATCACTCTTGAAGCAAATCCTGATACCGTTTCAAAAGAATCGCTTTTGGATTATAATAAATTGGGAATCAATAGGTTAAGCGTCGGAATCCAGAGCTTTTTCGATGACGACTTGCAATATCTCAGCCGCAAACACGACTCGAAGCATGCTTTGCAAGTGCTTGAATGGGCGAAAGAAGTTGGCTTTCAGGAGGTTACGATGGATTTGATTTACGGCATCCCGACTCTGACAGACGAGAAATGGCGTAAAAATCTTGAGATTTTCTTCTCGACAGGCCTCAATCATCTTTCAGCTTATGCCTTGACGGTGGAGGAGAAGACGGCTTTGGGGCAGCGTATTAATAAAGGTGTGTCTGCACCGGTTGATGAGGATGCTACTATTCATCAATACGAGATTCTTTGTGAAATGACTGAAAATCAAGGGTTTGAGCATTATGAGATAAGTAATTTCGCACGCCCAGGACATTATTCAAAACATAACACAATTTACTGGAAAGGTGAGAAATATCTTGGATTAGGGCCATCGGCACATTCGTTTGATGGCGTTTCACGACAGTGGAATGTGGCAGGCGTGAAAGATTATTGCGACAACTATTCCTTTGAAAAAGAGACACTTACGCTCGATGACCGCTATAACGAATATGTGATGACGTCGCTTCGTACATGCTGGGGCTGTGATGTTGAATTTATCAGGCAAAATTTTGGCGAAAAATATGTCCAAAAGTTCGAAAACGGCATAAAAAAGCACATTTTAGGTGGAAAAATGTTCCAAAAAGACCAAAAATTTATCTTAAACGACAACGGAATGCTCTTTGCTGACGGAATAGCTTCGGAATTGTTTGTATGAGTTTTCTCCATTCCGCTTCGCTTCAGTCGAAATGACATGTTGATTTCATTTTTTTGCAAGAAATCTTAAAAATTTTTAAGAAAAAAGTTTGCACAGCATTCAAAATTTTTGTATAATTTTGCCGAGTGATAACATTTCAGAATTAAAAATAAATATATGAAACGTAAAGATCCGATTGCGAAAGCGCGGCGTTACGTTGAAAACGCCAAAGAGACATTGAGAGAAAAGGGTGAACTCGATGTCGAAACCAGACTTTATCAAGATGACAAATATGTGCGTGCTGCCGGGAATTATTTATGGCTCGGTGTGTTACAGGCACTTGATGCTGTTTTTCATGTGAGGGAAGACCGTCGCACAAGAGTTGACATCAATGCTTATCTTGAAGTTATTGGTAAAAGAGACAGAAAATTGTTGGATTATGTCAATAGTGGTTATGATGTGATGCATTTGTATATGAATTATGACGGAAATCCTGCAAAAGATTTGTGTGATACGGGTTTCCGTCTTGCAAACAATATTATTGACCGTTGCGAGACGATGATACCAAGGAGTTGATTTTCGTAAGTTATTGATATGCAGACGCAGAAAATTGAAAACGCGAAGTTGGAGATGGTCGACAAGTTCGTCCGTTACACCAACATGAACATCTTCCTGACCGGTAAGGCCGGTACGGGTAAGACGACGTTTCTGCGAGGTCTGGCTGAGAATCCGACAAAACGAATGGTGATTTTGGCACCGACCGGTGTCGCCGCCATCAACGCCGGAGGCCAGACGATTCATTCGTTCTTCCAATTGGAATTCGGGCCTCAGATTCCAGAAGATTCTGCTGGCAGAGATGTTATTCATCATGTCTCTGCGGTTCAATATCAAAAATTTTCTGCTGTCAAGCTGAAAATCATCCGCTCGCTGGAACTCCTTGTTATTGATGAGATTTCGATGGTGCGCGCCGACCTACTTGATGCCGTGGATGCTGTTTTGAGGCGTGTGCGTCGTAAAGAAAAACCCTTTGGAGGCCTTCAAGTGCTGATGATTGGTGATATTCACCAGCTCGCTCCGGTTGCAAAAGAAGAAGAATGGGCACTGCTCCGTGATTATTACAAATCAGTGTATTTCTTTGATAGTCACGTGCTTACGAAGACGCCGTATTGCTGCATCGAGCTGGAGCATATCTACCGCCAAGAAGACCGACAGTTTATCGACATATTAAATAAGGTGCGCAACAACTGCCTCGATGCAGAAAGCCTTAAAGTTTTAAACAGTCACTATCATCCCGACTTCGAGCCTGATGAAGATGCGGGTTACATCACCTTGATGACGCATAACCGTCAGGTGGATGAGATTAATGAAAGTAAGCTTAACGCATTGAAAACCAAATTGTTGAAGTTTACAGCAAAGGTTTTCGGCAACTTCCCGGAGACGTCATATCCTACCAAAGCGGAGCTTGAGTTGAAAATCGGGGCTCAAGTGATGTTCGTGAAAAACGACCCCTCGCCGGAGAAGATGTATTTCAACGGAAAAATCGGCAGGATTGTCAGCTATGACGAGGAAAGCGGCCTTGAGGTGCGCTGCGGCGATGAGGTGATTGAAGTGAAACCTGTCACATGGTCGAATTTCGAGTACCGAATCAACGAAGAGACCAAGGAAATTGAAGAGAAAGAGGTCGGAAACTTCACGCAGATCCCGCTGAAACTGGCATGGGCAATAACCATCCACAAGAGCCAAGGACTGACGTTCGACAAACTGATTCTGGATGCGAGTCTGGCTTTCGCACATGGCCAGGTTTATGTGGCACTGAGCCGATGCACCTCGCTCGAAGGACTGGTCCTAAAGGCGAAATTATCACAAAGCGGGCTGTTTAACGACTTGACAATCAATCAGTTTGTAACCGGACTGCCTTCAAAAGAGCCCAATGAGGAGCAGTTCGAATATAACAAGAAACTCTACGAGTCACAGATGCTCTTCGAATTGATAGATTTTATTGACATTGAGAGCGATTTGAACGGCATCAGAAAGGTGGTCTTCGCCAACAAAGGCAGTTTCGACGCTTCGGTAAGCGAAAAAATAGCTCCCAAAGGACAGAAGTTCCATGAAGAAGTGGTTGAAGTGTCTGAAAGATTCAAACGCCAGATTGGTGGTATATTGAAAGATAACTTGCAGATTGACAACAATTTACAGCTTCAAGAACGTGTCAAAAAAGGTTGTTCGTACTTCTTGGACAAGCTGTCGGATTTGGAAGATATTGCCGGTATGCCGTTTGAGACCGACAACAAAGCCGTTAACGACCAGATAAAGAAGGAGTTGGATGCTTTCAACACCGATTTCTTCGTGAAAAAAGCATGCCTTGAGTGCTGCTTGGGCGGCTATGAGATGAAGAAATATCTCAATGTTAAAAATAAGAAAATCGTTGAGGCTGAGGAACTTAACAAGTCCAAGAAAGCTAAGTTGTCAAGAAAGCAGTTGTCGAGAGACGATAACAAACTGTTCAAAGCTTTGGTGGCATGGCGTGCGCAAGTGGCTGACGCTCTTGAAGTTGAAGAGACAAAGGTCATTCCGACGACAGCCTTGACCGCTATCGCAGAGAAGAAGCCGATGTCGGTGAAAGAGCTGAAGTCGCTGTCGAAGATAGGGACTACACGTTTGCAGCGTTATGGAGCCGATATTTTGAACATAGTGCTTGAACATCAAGGATTTACCAAGAAAGAATTCGACGATGAGGAGTCGAAGGAAGAGCTTGAACTTAGCTCGTCGGTTCTGCGCACGAAGGAGCTGATAGAGGAGGGGCTTTCGATAGATGAAGTCGCCGAACAACGCAGCATGGCACGGTCAACGATTGAGCAGCATGCCGCGGAGCTTGTGTTGAGAGGCTACGCCGACGCCAAAGATTTCATGAGTAAAGAGCATTACGAAAACATCGTGGAATACTTCACCGAAACACAGGATTCATCGCTTGGAGCGGCGAAAGACGTGCTCGGCGAGGAGTACTCTTGGGGAGAACTGAGGATAGTGCTTAATGAAATGAAAAGAAATAAAGCCATTAGTTATTAGCCATTAGCCATTAGCCATTAGCAGAGAACTGGTTTTCTAATGGATAGAGGATAATAGCTGTAAAAGATCCTTCATTCCTTCCGAAGCACCTTTTTTGATATGGGTTATAGGACGGCGTGTATTGATGTTAACGTCTTTAGGGTCAATAAGATAGACATCGGCATCGGAAGGGACATAATACAGCAGACTTGCTGCCGGATACACGTTCATCGAGGTTCCTATGATGACGAAGATGTCGGCCTGTTCCACGTATCTTACTGCCGTCTCGATTTCCGGCACTGCCTCACCGAACCACACTATGAATGGTCTTAATTGGCTTCCGTCACCGGCTTTGTCGCCCATTTTCACCTCAAACTCCTCAGGTTTCAGTTCACGGATATAACGAGGATCGTTGGGATTATAGCTCGAACAAACCTTTGTCAGTTCGCCATGAAGATGGATTATGTGATGGCTGCCGGCTCGTTCGTGAAGATTGTCAACGTTTTGCGTCACAACAGTCACGTCGAAATATTTCTCCAACTCGGCGCAGAGGATATGACCTTGGTTTGGCTTCACATCTAAAAGCTGTTTGCGGCGTTCGTTGTAGAAATTGATAACCAATTCAGGATCAGCCTCATAGCCCCCGATTGACGCCACCTGCATCACCGGGTATTTGTCCCACAATCCGCCTGCGTCTCTAAACGTACTGATTCCACTTTCTGCACTGATGCCTGCTCCGGAGAGGATTACTAATTTTTTCATGTTATTTATTATTGTATTGATTCATTGTCAAATCCGAGCCGATTGCCACGAAGCTTTTGACGAATTCCACGGCGACGTCGAGGCGGGGCTGTATCTCGTCGATTTCCGATTGTTTCCATTCGCCGATGACGAAGTCGACTTGTTTTCCTTTGGCGAAGTCGTTGCCGATGCCGAAGCGTAGGCGGCAGAACTCGCTGCTTCCGAGTGACTCGATGATGTTTTTCAGACCGTTATGACCGCCGTCGCTGCCTTTTTTGCGCATTCTGAGGGTGCCGACAGGGAGAGCGATGTCGTCGCAGACAACAAGGATGTTCTCCATCGGGATTTTTTCCTGTGTCGCCCAGTATTTCACGGCTTTGCCGGAGAGGTTCATATATGTCGTGGGCTTTATCACAATCATCTGACGGCCTTTGTATTTCATCTCCGACACCATCGCCAGACGACTGGTGGTGAAGGTACATTCGAGGTTTTTCGCCAGATGGTCGGCGACCATGAAACCGATGTTATGCCGCGTGTTGGCGTACTCGGCTCCTATATTTCCCAGACAAGCAATCAAGTATTTCATGATGCAAAAATAAAAAAAAGCCTTCAAACGAAGGCTTTTTCCATATAAATTTCTTGAAATTTACATTATTTTGCTTCTGCTGCAGGTGCTGCTGCGCCTTCTGCTGCTGGAGCTTCTTCAGTTTCTTCCTCAGATGCTGCGTTACGTGGAGCCTTGACGTCAACCACGATGGTGTTTTCAGGAACGAGGACAGTCATCTTTTCAAGGTTCAAATCTTTCACCTTGATTGACTGGTTCATCTGAAGCTGTGAGATGTTAACGATGACGTTATCTGGAAGGTCGTTGACATAACCACGAACTTTGAGTTTAGGAAGGTTCATGATAAGACGGCCGCCACGCATGACGCCTGGGCATGTGCCTGTTGTGCGTACTGGGAGCATGACTGTGATTGGGTTGTCTTCGTTGACATCGAGGAAGTCAGCGTGAAGGACTTCGTCAGTAACTGGATGATACTGAATGTCTTGGAGGATTGTGTGGTAAACTTTACCGTTGATTTCGAAGTCGATAATCAAGGTCTCAGGTGTGTAAAGAATCTTCTTGAAGCTTCTTGCATCTGTTGCAAACTTCACCTGTTCGATGTTGTTACCGTAAATGACGCATGGTACGAGACCTTTTGCGCGCAATGCTTTAGCATCTTTTTTCCCTACGTTCTCGCGAAGAGAACCGCTCAATGATACTGAATTCATTTTGTTTGTTTTTAATTAGTTATTTATTTTGCATTAAAGAATTCGCTTAATGACTCGTAATTCTCCACCTTCTTGATGACCTCGGCGAAGAGCTCGGCTGTTGAGAGCACGTGAATCTTCTTGCTTGGGTTCTTCAGCGGGATGGTATCTGTTACGACCACTTCGTCGAATACTGAATTGTCGATTTTTTCCATTGCTGAGCCTGAGAAAATCGGGTGTGTTGCGAAAGCGCGGACGCTGCGTGCGCCGTGGTCTTTCAGCAACTGACCGGCTCTGGTGATGGTGCCTGCTGTGTCGATGATGTCGTCGATGAGGATGACGTCACGATCCTGAACGTCACCGATGAGGAGCATCTTCTCGATCTCATTCGGTTTTGAACGCTGCTTGTGGCAGATGCAGAACACTGTGCCGAGCATCTTGGCATATGATGAGGCGCGACGTGTGCCGCCGGCGTCTGGTGATGCCATGATCGGGTCATGCAGGTTCAGACTTTGTATATAAGGTACGAAAATCTTCGATGCGTAGAGGTTGTCGACCGGGATGTCGAAGAAACCTTGAATCTGGTCGGCGTGGATATCCATTGTGATGACGCGTGTGACACCGGCTGTCTGAAGAAGGTTAGCGACCAACTTGGCGGCGATGCTGATACGCGGACGGTCTTTTCTGTCCTGACGGGCGAATCCGAAGTAAGGGATGACAGCGATGATGCGGCGTGCTGAAGCACGTTTTGCAGCGTCGACCATCATCAGAAGCTCCATGAGGTTTTCTGTCGGCGGGAAGGTCGACTGGATCAAAAATACGTCTCTTCCGCGTAAGTTTTCCTCAAAACTTGGCTGAAATTCTCCGTCGGAGAACACTGTTACGTTACATGTTCCTAGCGGGCTGCCGTAATATTTAGCGATCTGATCTGCCAAATATTTCGTGGCTCTGCCTGAAAAGATTGATACAATGGGCTCTTGCATAGTTTGAAATTTGTCTGTTTAATTTTTCGGGTGCAAAAATATGAAAAAAAATGTTGCGTGTAACAAAAAATGTATTAATTTTGCAGCCGAAAAAAGTTCATTGAAAAAACTGAGCCTAGGTGGCGGAATTGGTAGACGCGTCGGTCTCAAAAACCGATGAGGTAATACTCGTGCCGGTTCGATCCCGGCCCTGGGTACGGATTTGAAAAGTAAATCCCTTGAAAATGCAAGCATTTTCAAGGGATTTTTTTTCTTATGTGATTATTTTTCACGTTTTTTCTTCAAGGCGTAGGCGGTGCCGAGGGCGGTTAAGATGAGAAGGCCGCTGCCCACTGGGGCTGACGGGGTGTCCTCACCAAAGCCGTGGCTGGCAGGCAACACAAAGCTGAAGCCACCCTCTGCAAAACGGTCGCTTAAATCCCAGTCGTTGAAGAAAGCGTCGGTGTTGTTAAACTGCGCGTTGGCGGTAAATCCCAAAGTGATTGTCAATGCTATTGCGAATAATATCTTTTTCATATATATTTCCTTTCTTTTTGTCATTTCGAGCTTGTCGAGAAATCCTATTTTTCACATGTCATCGGAGAAAGAAGATTTTTCCACTTCGGTCGAAATGACGGGTTGGGTATTTATTTGATAACAATTTTCTGTGACTTTCCATTTAATCTGAGAATGTAAACACCCGTTTGTACGGACGCGGCGCGCCACGTCCCTACGCCGTTGATGTGCTGGGTCATTACCTGGCGTCCCATCACGTCGAACACCTGTAGTTCGCCGTTGCCGCTGACGATGATGTCATTGCCACTTTGGTAGGCGAAGATACCGTCGGTTTCAACTTGAGTGAACACCAAAGTGAACCTGTCGCTGCGATCGACTGTCAATCCCATAAAGGTGTAGCTGTCGTTGGCGTTGAGGTCGATGATGATATCTTCCAACTTATCGATGAGCTGGATTCTCACGCCCTTGACATTTTCGAAGTTGAAGCCGATGGTGTAGCGGCCGGTTTCGTTAGTTTTGAAATTCAGAGGAATCTCGCCGGTCATCTCTGATGAAGCGATTGCATAATCTTCACCATATTGAGGGATATACAGCTTGGCATGATTCTCATTGAAGATGAACTTCTCAAGCTGACTACCTTCGTTGAAGCTCACGATGGCCTTGTCTTGGAAGGCATCGTTTCTTGCACCTGCTTTTGTCAGTGTCATCTGGAGGTTGCCGTTATTGCCTGTCGATGTTACAGGTGCCTCTGTGCTGAATGTGATGCTCTCGTATGGGCCGGTAGCTCTCACCACAACGCCAGTGCAGACTGGTATTGTGGTTGCAGCATAGTTCTCAATTACTTCGATATCTGTGCCTTCTGCATTCATCCTGTAGTAGCTTCTGTTTGCGTAGGCGTCAACGACGAACGGGTTACCAGCGAGGTTGAAGCCTTCGCTGAGTCCGACTGTCTTCTCGTTTTCCATGTTGAACGTGTTGAGGGTGCTGAGGAACACCAATGTTTTCGTTTCCTTGGTGGCGTAGAGGTATCCTTTACCGTTTGTGAGGTTGAAGCCTGCAGTGTGCTGTACGTAGTTTTCCCATTGATTATTTACTGAATTGAGACGGAACAGGTCGTAATCGTACAACGCCGGTTCGGTCTGAATTTGAGTTCCTATGAGGTTAGTGACTGTTGCTGGATTGATATTACTATTGACAGGTGAAGCGATGAATGCCCACTTGCCTGTTTCGTCGCCGTAGCCTTCCACTGTGCGGCTGATGTTGCCCGTTGATGGCACATAGTATGTGCCGTCGAAGAGGATGCCATTGGCATAGGCCTTCACCATACCATAGTCCGTACCAGCGTCGCCGAGGTTGGCAGGGGTGGTAGCGAAGGTATAAGCATGCTTAGACCCATTGACAGTGCAGGCATTGGAAGGCGAGCCTTCCTCTGGGTTCATGTAGTAGCAGTTGGTGATGGTGCCTTTGTTATTCTGCAGGCCCATGGGGTGCATGGAGGCGATGTTGATATAAGTGCCGACCTCTAGGCAGTTCTGCAGTGTAGGAGTGCCGCTGGCACTCCAGCCCCAGATGGCACCGACGTTGGCACGATTGCCGCCAACACCGTTGAAGGTGCCGGCAAAGACGCAGCCTCGGATGGTGGTGTTGGAACTCTGTCCGTGACCGATGATACCGCCGGCGTAATTGTTGCTGATGTTGAGCGTGGCGGTGACAACGCAGCCCTCTATCGTATTGGTGCCATTGGCGAAGCCCACGATTCCTGAGGTGTGGTAGCTTGCTGAGGCAATGGAACCAGCCACTGTCAAGTCCTTGATAGTGGCGTTATTGATATAATGGAACGGAGCCACACCTTGCTCATTGGCACCCTCGCCGGTCGTCGTGCTGATGATGCTTGCCGTGATGGTGTTGCCATTGCCGAGGAAAGTGCCGCTAAATGGACGGTTGTCGCTTAATCCAATTGTTTGGGAAATGTTGATATTGGCATCCAGTCTCACGAACTCGCCATTGTAGTTGTTATAGCCATTGTTGACGTTATAGACGAAAGTTCCCCAGTCGTCAGCATCGGCGATGATGTATGGACTGCCCTCCGTGCCTGTACCATTGAGGGCTCGAGTAACGTAATACGTGCCGTCGTAGAGGATGCCGTTAGTGTATGCCTTCAGCATGCTGTAGTCCGCCTTAAGGGTACCGAGGTTGGTAGGGACAGTGGTGGTGATAATATAAACCATCTTGCCCTGTTCCGTTCCCAATGCTTCGGTGTAGTAGCTGTTGTTGATGGTTGGGCTGCCTCCTCGCACGAAAGTGTCTCCGTCAGTGATGGCCGACCAGCCGTCTGCTATGCTGCCACTTGGGACATAGAGAGAGTTGGTGGCGCTGACGGTCGCGCTGCCGTGCCAGCCCACGAAGCCGCCGCAGTTTATGGAGCCGTTATTGGTCAGCAGATGGCCAGTGTAAACGCAGCCTGCGAAGTTAAGTGTGCCGCTTGGCATAGCAACGATGCCGCCGTGGGTGCCGTCGCCGCTGACGCTGCTATAGATGACTGTGCTGACCTGGCAGTTGGTGATGTTCGTCGTGCCGTATGGTCTGCTGACAAGTCCTGCCGCAAACTTCTGTGAGGTGTATATGTAGCCTGCCACCTTAAGGTCGCGGATAGTGGCTCCGTTGACATAGCGGAACGGGGCGCAGTTTTGTTCGTTGAAGGCGCTCTCTGACGTGCCTTGGGTGAAGGTCAGCGTGTGAACGCCGTCGCCGAGGAAGGTGCCCTGGAACGAGTTGCCCTCGCTGCTGCCCACCATCTCAGTCACGCTGATGTCGGCGGTCAGCTTCATGTACTTGCCGCTGTAGGTGTTGGAGCCGCTATTGACATAGGCGGCGAAAGACTTCCATTCGAATTCATTACTGATGAGGTATGGGGAGCCCTCATTGCCTGCACCGCTAAAGGTGGCGGCCTTCAAATAATATATGTCGTCGCAGAAGATACCGTTGGTGTATGCCGTCAGTGTGCTGTAGGCCTGTACCACGTTGCCTAGATTGCCTGGGTCGGAGGGATATACGAATACAAGCGAACCCTGGACGTCGCCCAGCTTCTCGGTGTAGTAGCAGTATTCGCCTGCGCTACCGCCGCGCACGAAGGTGGCACCGCCGGTGATGGCCGACCAGCCTGAAGGTATGCTGCTGCTTGGGGCATAGAGCGAATTGATGACGCTGATGGTTGAGCTGTTGTGCCAGCCCACGAAGCCGCCACAGCTGTGGGTTCCTTTGTTGGTCAGCAGACGGCCGGTGAAGGCGCAACCCTCAATGTTAAGTGTGCCGCTCGGCATGGCCACGATGCCGCCATGGGTGCCGTCACCGTTGATGTTGCTATGTATATAGGTGTCCACCTGGCAGTTGGTGATACTGGTAGTTCCGAAGGTGCGGCTGGCGAGTCCTGCTGCAAACTTGGCGGAGGTGCTGATGCTGCCTGCCACCTTGAGGTCCTTGATGGTGGCATTATTGGTGAAGCGGAAAGGTGCCGTGTTCTCTTCCCATGTGCTATAGCTGAAGGTCAGCGTCTTGTTGTTGCCGAGGAAGGTGCCCTGGAACGAGTTGGTCTCGTCCTTGCCCACCATGATTGATACGCTGAGGTCGTTCTCAAGCCGCACATATTCACCGCTATAGTTCTTTGTGCCGCCATTCACGTTGACAGCCAGTTTCATCCAGTCTGAGAGGTTGCTGATGCGGTATGGGTCGCTCAGAGAGCCCGAGCCTGGAAGCGCCGTGGCCTGGTCGACGAGAGGAAGTATCTTCCTGGAGCCGAAGTTGGTGGGGAGGGATGGATTGGCAATCTCGCCAAGGCCCTCGATGATAAATTGCTTGCCTTCGACAAAGCTGATGCCGCTCAATGTTTGATTGTAACTGCCGTTTTGAGAGTAGAAACCACTGCTATAGAGGAAATCTTCAGGATTGGTCCAGCCGATGGTGAGATTGCCGCTAGTTGGGGGGTACATACACATTATAGAAACATACACACCCGGGCCAATGCCTGCAGCCAAAGATCCACCAACGGCCGTCACTTGGCCGCCATAGATGTAAACGTTGCCACACATGCCTGTTCCATGTCCACCGTTATAGGTGCCGCCGCATATACCGCCGCCTATGCCGGCGGCGCCATAACCACCATTGGCATTCACGATGCCGCCATTGATGGTGATGGTGCCGCCACCAACGTTGTACATGTTGCCACCGATGCCTGCTCCATTTGATCCGCCTCTTGCGTTGATGATACCGCCATTGATGGTGAGCGTGCCCACATCCTTGGCACCGATACCCGCCTTATCACTGTCGCAGCCGTCGATGGTCAGTGTGCCCGGGCCGTTGATGATCAGGCTATTGTCTCTGCTCACATCGATGCCTTTGGGAGCATGGAGGGTGGCACCTTCGCCGAGGTTCAGCACGACGTTGCCATTGATGGTGATACGATTTGAGATGGTGACATCCGTTAATACCGTATAGATGCCCGAGGTCATAGTGGTCATCTCGCTGGTGACTATGGTAATACTGGTGCTGGCATTGCCACAGGCGCCGCCGGAGCCGCCATTGCCAAAAGTACAAGCACCACTTGCAGGATACCAACTATCAGCGCTGCCGTTCTCGACAGTGACCCAGCCTTGGTTGTTCGCAGTACCATTAGTGGCAGCTTCTGTACCATCGGCAGCATATTCACCATTAGCATTTTGACCGCCTTTGCCTCCGTAGGCAGTTACATCATAAAATCCACCGGTAGAGTTGGACTTCCAATCCTGTGCGCCGCCGGCTCCGCCGCCGCCGCCACCGCCGCCGGGGCCACCGGTACCGATGTTGCTGGCTGCACCACCGAAGCCGCCGCCGCCACCTCCGCCGCCACCGGCTACAGAAACGTTATAACTATATCCATCGTATGCATAGCCACGGCCACGCTGACCGCCACTACCACCGCTTGTTCCTTGGCTGCCGCCCGTGGCAGTCATATGGACGAAAGACTGGAGCCCATAGAGATTGCCCATCGCGCCAGCGGTAGAACCGGCACTACCTGCAGAACCAGCGGTTCCATTTTGCGCATCATCCTGTGCACCGTCAGCATACCTATAGCCAGCACCGCCGCTACCGCCGCTGCCGCCAGCACCACCGCGTGTGCCGATGCCTGCACCGGCGCCGCCGCCACCAGTGCCACCAGTGCCACCCGCACCTGTCTGGGTCCAATCACCATTATATCCTGTTGCGTCACCGCCTGTGCCGCCATTGCCGCCGTTGGCAGCATTGCCGCCCGTGGCATTCACCGTGCCGCCGCCGAGGAGATAGAGGGTGTTGCCTAAGGCCAGCTCGATGCCCGCGCCGGCGCCAGTCTGTCCGTTGGCGTTGGCGCCCGTGCAGGTGAGGGTCACGCCCTCAGGCACGTAGAGATACACCGTGCCCTGAATTTTAAGGCCGCTGCCGCCAACGTTGCTGTTGGTGAAGCTGAGATTTGAATTGACATAATAGTACGTGGTGTTACCCGTGCTACCTAGCGTATGCCCCGAGGTGGAGCCTGAATTAATGGCTGTCCAGTCGCCTGAGGTGGTCTGCGTCAGTGCATAAACTTCCTCCCAACTGTTTTGTGCCCATGCTCCTTGTGCAATCGCGCACAGCAGAGCGAAAAATAGTAAAGTTTTCTTCATTATTAATTATTATGTTAATAGTTTGATTTTTTCATAAAAAAGATGTACAAAAATAATCAAACTATTCCAAACAAAAGGGGGTTTGAAGCCCCGGATAGCAAGTTTTGTAAATTTTGAAACTTTTTGTAAATTTTGAAAGTGATTTTTACGATTTTGAAACTCGGAATTGTAAATTTTGAAACTACATATACCGCATCCAGGTGGTTACAGATTGCCCCATGCGCTGCTTGAAGGCGAGACTGAAGGTGCTGTAGCTGCGGAAGCCGCTTTCGCTGGCAAGCTGCTGTACGATGATGGTCTTTCCGGCAGAGACTGCCTCACGATAGAGTTTCGTGAAGTGGTTGATGCGGAGATTGTTGATATAGGCATTGAAGGTGATACCTTGGTATGAGAAATACTGGCTGAGATAGGTACGGTTGGTGCCGATGATCTTTGCGAGCTGTGGAAGAGTGAGGTCGTGCTGCAAGTAGAGCTGAGTGGCAACACAATGCTCATCGAGCAGATGTTCGATGTTGGAAGGAATGACCAAAGGCTGTCGTGTCGATTCGTAGGGTTGTTCCTCCGGTTGTTCGGGTTGTTCTTCGACTGTAATGTTTTTAAGCTGCGGCAGCGTCTCAATACGCCACAGTAGGAAGCAGTAAAAAATGATTGAGATGAATTGCACGATATAGCTTATTGTAAGGTCTTCGCCATCGAATCCATAGATCATGATTAACAGCAGGATGACGGTTATCAGCGCATGGCTCAGCCGTACCTCCTTGTTCTCCAAGTCGGCATAGTTGTCGCGCAGCCAACGTCCGTATTGCTTGACAGCAAATCCCATATATATGGTAAAAATGACGTAAACCAACAAGATGTATGCTAATCCGAAGGTTTGGAAATAACCATTGGGATTGACAATGTGGAGTATCTTGAGCACCGCGAATGGTATAGTCGCTATGACGATGGGCCAGACGTGTCGCTTGCGGTCTTGGAGCATGGCAAACATAGTGCCGGGGATGGTGGTGAACAACGTTAGACAGTCGAGATAAGTGAGCACCATAAAAGCCACAGAATTAGTGTCGCCGGAATAGATGCGGAAAAAGAGCCACCATATATGGCCCAAAAATATTAAGGCAAAGAGTGCCGCAGCCCAACGGCGCAGTGGCATGGGTGGCGTGACATCGGCTGAGAAGGCGTTGCCCTTACGAAACAGCAAGTATATGCAGGCGTTGAGCGCTATTATTGCTGATACGCCGTAGAGCATGCAAAATAATATGATGGAGGTGGATATATGATCGAGTGACATTGTCGTAAACAGTTTTTTTACGTGGCAAAAGTAATAAATAATAAAGTATGGGAAAAGAAAAAAATAGAAATTTTAAAACAAAGCTGATGGTTTGGATATTATTAGTTTTTTTACATCGTTCTAAAATGATATAGCAGCTGTGCTTATGGTCCCGATGCCAGACATCAAGGCTGTAGTCGATCTTGGTCTGATATTTTTCTAAACCTACTAGGCATTTCGCGGCTTCAGGCACACTGTTTTGGTTGTTTGTCGTGCACGAGCTGATCAAAAGTGCAGTCATCAAGGCGACTGCAAAAGTCAAAAAGAATCTTTTCATAATTGTATTTTTCATTTTGCTATTTTATTTATCAAATATACAAAAATTTTATACATTTGCATTTTAAAAACATCCTGTCATGAAATCTCTTCTCGGAATGTCGCTTCAGGAGCTGCAAGATGTTGTGGCTCAATATAATATGCCGAAGTTTACCGCCAAACAACTTGTCGATTGGCTTTATCGCAAACGTGTTAATACCTTCGATGAGATGACCAATCTGTCGAAACAGACACGTCAGATTCTGGCTGAAAACTACGAGACCGGTTACCGTGGTTTTACCGACGTGCAGGAGTCGCGCGACGGCACCAAGAAGTATCTGTTTTCGGCTGAAAACGGCTTCGTCGAGACGGCGTATATCCCTGAAAAAGAGCGCGCTACGCTATGTGTGTCGTGCCAGGTTGGATGCAAGATGAACTGCCTCTTCTGCCAGACAGGAAAACAAGGCTTCCAAGGCAATCTGTCGGCTGGCGACATCATAAATCAGATACTTAACCTGCCGGAATACGAGACTTTGACGAACTTCGTCTTCATGGGCATGGGCGAGCCGATGGACAACTACGACAACATCATGCGGGTGCTCGAAATCATGACTGCTGACTGGGGTTTGGCAATGAGCCCGACAAGAATTACGGTGTCAACGGCTGGTGTAATTCCGAACATGAAGCGTTTTATCAACGAGTCGAAATGCAATTTGGCAATCAGTCTGCACAGCCCGTTCCACGATGAACGCGCTAAAATCATGCCGGTTGAGAAGTCGTATCCTATCAACGAGGTCATCCACGCCATCCGCCAGCACGACTGGAGCGGACAGCGTCGTGTGTCGTTCGAATATATATTGTTTAAGGGCCTTAACGACACTCCGAAACATATCAACGAGCTCGCCCGTCAGCTCGGAAGCCTCCGTTGCCGCGTCAATTTAATCAGATTCCATGCTATACCTAATATAGATTTGCAGAGCCCGTCACTCGAAGACATGATCCGCTTCCGCGACAAGCTCAACGATAAAGGTATCATCGCCACGATAAGAGCTTCAAGAGGACAGGATATCGATGCCGCCTGCGGGCTGCTGTCGACAAAGAGGGTTTAAAACGATTTCGTTTTATATAAGCTTAGCCAGGTTTTTATCAATCTCTTCTTTGTACGCTTCTTTCAGTTCCACCGGAAGAAAACTTATGTCGATAAAATCATGCCATTTAGGGGCGACTGTTATAAACTTGTTAAAAATGTTTTCGATAACTTTTTCTTCTAATCCTGATAATGACATTGCCCGCATGAAATTCTGACGATTGATTTTTTTCTTTCGTCCGTCGAGTGTTAATGCCAGTTCTTCTATGTCTTTAGGATAAACCAAATGAACGTTAAGAAGGTCGTAAGCTTGTGAAAGCACATAATTCCCTGGCATCTTACTTATGAGCGAGAAGTTTTTGAGATGCATGTCCGAATTGCCCACAATCCAAGAAAACACCACTACTTCCCAGAAATTAACCAAATCCAGCATTGGGGCGGAAGAATAATGTTTGATCATCTTGGCGATATTTTCGTATGACGATTTGTATTTGTCGGCAGTAATACGTTCGCTTATCTGGCAAAGGTCTTCCATCAAATATTTTTTGCCGTGGTTGTCGCGGTCTATTCTTCGTGTCAGATATGTTGTTTCGCCATCACTGAAACGAATCAATGTGTGTGGAACAACGGCAATTTTGGCTATTTCGGCAAGGTGCATTGTGAGGTCTTCGACTTCCGGAAGCCAAGGGAACTCATCGGATTTGGGTTTTAGAATATACCTTCCCCAAAGTCCGACTATAGTCATGCGGTCGGGTTCGTCTTTCCCTCCCTTGTTTACGTCCATAGACAGTTTCGATTGCACGCCAGTGACGGCAATCCTGTTTAGAACTGATTCTTTAGCCAAATCATTGATATTATCTCTCGAATATGGAAGGACTGGTGCTTCGGTTTTTCCAAAGAATTTCTTGGCACATCCCGGATGATAGTCCTTTTGTCCTTCTTCCAGTTCTTTATAGCAATACAGACATTTACACATACTATTCAGCCTCCTCCAATCCTATTATTCCGATGGCGCCGATACAGTCTTTGCAACAAGTCATAAGCAATCCCATTCTGTCGTTGGGGTTGAGTTTCCAATTTTTTGAGGCCACGTCTAGCAACCATCCTTCTGGAATAAGACCATCGAAAAATGGGAACATGGTTGACGACTGATAAGGCTTGCTCGTCAACGGCAAAGTTAAACTTATTGGTTCGGCATTCCCTGATAACAAATAATCCTCGTCGTAGCAAAATGAATAGCCGTTTTCGTCTTCAACGAGTTGTCCGACCTTCGTCTCCCTATAAAAGACATCTGCTTTTTTCATAACTCAGAATCTCCTCTCTGCTGTTCGACAACGCCCAATTCTTTGCCGAAAAGTGCCAAGATGGCATTTGTTTTATCCATCCTCAAGGTCTTTTTCCCTTGCTCCAAATCTCTCACGAAACGAAGTCCCACGCCCGATTTGTACGACAAATCTTCCTGCGTCAGTCCATATTGCTTTCGCAGAGCCTTAACCTGTTGTGACAATCTGCTTTTTTCAGCCATAACCAATAATTTTTTGCAAAAATACAAAATTATTTTCACATATTATATCGTTTCGGGTATAAAAAATATAAATTTTGATAAAATATACCCGATAAGGTATAAAATAATAAATTTTTGATGAATTATATCCGAAAGGGTATAAAAATGATTCACCTTTTTAGAAAGGACAAAATTTTGGATTATTGCAAAATTATCCATATTTTACACTTTTCGATAATTTCTAAAAAATTCTCACTTCTAACTTTTTTTGTATATTTGCAGTCAGATAACAAATCATAATTTAGTAACCTCTTAAAGTCTTAAAAAATGGATGATTCAGGTGTAATAAAAACAAATGAAATTGAGAGAAGAATAATCCTTATTCGTAATTGTCAAGTCATGATTGATAGAGACTTGGCTGAATTGTATGGTGTTGAAACAAGACGTCTGAACGAACAAGTTAAACGAAATAAAGAACGTTTTCCCGAGCATTTTATGTTTCAACTAACAAAAGAAGAACAGGAAAATTATGAAACGTTTAGAGACAATATTCTTACGATTGACAAAAACTCGGATCCTTTGATATCGCAAATTGCGACATCAAACAAAGGTGGTAATAGAAAACCTTCTTATGCTTTTACGGAACAAGGGGTAGCAATGCTTGCTTCTGTGCTTCATAGCGATACTGCTATAAAAATGAGTATACGGATTATAGAAGCATTTGTAGCTATGCGTAGATACCTTATGAATAATGCAAAGATATTTATGGAAATCGAATCCATTAAAAAACATCAGATTGATTCGGATTTACATATTTTGAACAATGAAAAAAAGATAGATGATGTGATGAAGTTGATGGAGAAAAACAATACAGAGGTTAGTCAAGGTATATTTTCGGAAGGTCAGATTTTTGATGCTTATGTTTTTGTCATAGATTTAATAAGAAAAGCAAAGTCTTCGATAGTTTTGATTGATAATTATATTGATGAAACAGTCTTTATAATGTTAGATAGACGTGAAGAAGGAGTGTCTGCCACAGTTTATACGGCAAATTTTCCTAATAGATTAAAACTTGATTTAGAAAAGCATAACTCGCAATATCAACCAATAAAAGTTGAGGTTTATAATAAATCTCATGACAGATTTCTTATTATCGATGATGATATTTATCTCATAGGAGCATCATTAAAAGATATGGGAAAGAAAATGTTCGGCTTTTCAAAATTACATTTTTCAAAAGAAGAAATTCTCAATAGATTGTAAAAAACTTCAAACTTCTAACTCCTAACTTCTAACTTTTTTGTATTTTTGCAAAAAATACAACGAAAGTGCAAACATTAAAATCTCAAATATCCCCAGCAAGTGCTGAGTTTCAGGAGAACCGTAAGGCTTTCATGGAGCTAATGGAGAAATATCGCGCCGCCATGCATGCAAGCATGCACGGCGGCGGCGAGGCGGCTATCGCCAAACATAAGAAACGTAACAAACTATTGGCTCGCGAGCGCATCGACTTGCTTATCGACAAGAACACTCCGTTTTTGGAACTCTCGCCGATGGCGGCTTACGACACGTATAACAACGACTTCCCTTCGGCGGGCATCATCACCGGTATCGGCATGATTCAAGGCCGCGAGGCTGTCATCGTTGCCAACGACGCCACGGTGAAAGGCGGCACTTATATGCAGTACACCGTCAAGAAACACCTGCGCGCACAGGAGATAGCGATGGAGAACCATCTGCCGTGCGTGTATATGGTCGACAGCGGCGGCGCCTTCCTGCCTGAGCAGGACACCGTGTTCCCCGACAAGGAACATTTCGGACGTTTCTTCTACAACCAGGCGAGGATGTCGGCAATGGGCATTCCTCAGATAGCCATCGTGATGGGAATGTGTACCGCCGGCGGCGCCTACGTGCCTGCCATGAGTGACGAGACCATCATAGTGAAGAAACAAGGCACCATCTACCTCGGCGGACCTCCGTTAGTGAAGGCTGCAACAGGCGAGATCGTCACCGCTGAAGAGCTTGGCGGAGCCGAGATGCATACCTCTGTCTCCGGCGTCGCCGACCACCTTGCGGAGAACGACAGCCACGCCATGCAGATATGCCGTAACATCTTTAAAACATTAGAGAAGCCGAAGAAACAGCTCCTGGATTTGCTTCCTGTCGAAGAGCCTCTCTACGACCCGACGGAGCTCTATGGCATCGCACCCGTGGATTTAAGAAAAGTCGTCGACCCGCGCGAGGTCATCATGCGTATCGTCGACGGCAGCCGCTTCCAGGAGTTTAAGGAGAGATATGCAACGACTATCGTCTGCGGCTTCGCTCATCTAATGGGCTTCCCGGTGGGTATCATCGCCAACTACGGCGTGCTTTTCAGCGAGTCGGCATTGAAGGCGACGCACTTCATAGAATTATGCTGCCAACGTAACATCCCGTTGGTATTCTTGCAGAACGTCACCGGCTTCATGGTCGGAAAACAATACGAATGCGGCGGCATCGCCAAGGACGGCGCCAAGATGGTGCATGCTGTGAGCAACGCCAACGTGCCGAAGTTCACGGTCATCTTCGGAGGCTCGTTCGGTGCCGGCAACTACGGCATGGCGGGTCGTGCCTACAGTCCGAGACTGCTTTTCATGTGGCCCAACGCCAATATTTCGGTCATGGGAGGCACACAGGCAGCCAACGTGCTCGCAACCGTCAAGGAAGACCAGTACCATTACAAGGGAATGCCTGTTCCTGAAGAGGAGATAAAGGCTTTGAAACGCGAGATTCTTGCCAAATACGACTACGAAGGCTCGGCGTTTTACAGCACAGCACGTCTGTGGGACGACGGCATCATCGACCCTGTCGACACTCGAAGAATCCTCGCCATGGGCATCGCGGCATCGCTCAACCAGAAGTTCCCGCCACAACAGTTCGGAGTATTTAGAATGTAAGCTATGGAATTCACAACACTTCAAATAGGAATAGAGAAAAACGTCGCTCGCATCGCGCTGAACCGTCCCGAGGTTCGTAATGCGTTGAATGTCACGATGATAAAAGAGCTCACCGAAGCCGTCGACTGGCTCGATGCTCGCGACGACATCCATGTCATCGAGATTTGCGGCAACGGCAAGAGTTTCTGTGCCGGCGCCGACCTCAACTACATGAAAGACATCGCCAACAACGGATATATCCAGAATCTCGAGGATGCGAGAAGGCTTTCGAAGCTGTTTCAGACCATATATTTCTGCAACACGCCGATAATAGCGCTGGTGCACGGTCACGTCATCGGAGGCGGCAACGGCATCATAGCGGCTTGCGACGTGGTGCTGGCTGAAAACGACACCATATTCGCATTCAGCGAGGTGAGACTCGGCATCACACCGGCAACGATATCGCCTTTCATCATTGCAAAATGCGGCGAGGCGATGGCACGCGACACCATGCTGAGCGGCCGTAAGTTCACTGCACAGGAAGCGCTGAGATTTAACCTCGTCAACTATGTCGGCACGATGGAAGAACTTAACAAACGCTTGGATTTCTATACGGAAAATTACCTTGCGGCATCTCCGTCGGCAATAAGAGACTGCAAGCAGCTCATCCGCTCCGTCAGCGGCCACGACGACCCATACAGCCCCGTCTTCGAGATGACTTCAGCGCTCATTGCAAACGAGAGAATGTCTCCTGACGGCCAAGAAAGAATGAAGAAATTTTTAGAAAAATAAGGCTCCCGTCATTTCGAGCGAAACGAAGTGGAGTCGAGAAATCCTCCATTAACGAAGACAAACGAATAAATACCGATTACTATGCCTAAATTCGAAATTCGTCCCGCAAAAGAATCTGAATCAGCATTGGTTCTTGATTTTATCAAAAAGTTGGCAAAATACGAGAAAATGCTCGATGAGGTCGAAGCCACTGTCGACACCATTCATGAATCCTTGTTTGTGAAGCATGATGCTGAAGTCGTTTTCGGCTGCGAGGACGGCGTGCCGGTGGGATTTGCCTTGTTTTTCCACAATTTCAGCACTTTTGTAGGAAGAAAAGGCTTGTATTTGGAGGATTTGTTCGTCATTCCTGAGAAACGCGGCTTTGGTTACGGCAAAGCACTTTTGCTGTACCTTGCGCGCCTCGCGAGGGATCGCAACTGTGGCCGTATGGAGTGGGTATGCCTCGACTGGAACACCCCATCCATCAACTTCTACAAATCATTGGGAGCCAAGCCAATGGACGATTGGACGATTTACAGGTTGGATGAGAAGAGTCTTTCTTCTCTGTAAAGACAAGAAAAAAACTCCGAAACTTTAAATCGTCCCGGAGTTTTTGTGTAAACGTTATTATTTTTACTCCTTCACGTGCTTTTTGCCGTTTTGGATATATACGCCACGATAATTGGCAGGCACTTCTGTACCAAGATAGCGGCCTTCGATGCTATAAACGCAATTATCATAGGTTTTCCCGTCTTCGAAAATCTCACCAACACTTTCACCTTCATTGATGGTGCCGTTTCCGCTTAAGCTTCCGTAAGTCAAATTATATCCGCATTTATTGATTTCTCCGTTATTAACCAACACGTCAACATAAGCGTCGGCTGTGAGATTCCATGTTCCGTTGCTGTTGACAGTCACTGCAGACGATAAAGCATCGTTGTCGTTGTCGTTAGTGCCATTCCATATAACGTTGCTCCCCACTGTGATGGTGGAGTTGCTGTAGGAGTCGGCATCAACGTTGCCGGTATAGCTCCAACTGCTTTGTGTGGTTTGCAGTATTAGATTGCCTGTGCCGCCGTGGGTGGTCCATTGAGTGTTGTAGTCAACATACATGAGCTCGCCGCTCGCGATGGAGAGCGTTACGTCGGTGAGTGTGAGTGTTCCCACGTTTTTGGTAGGCACCTCGCACAATGGCGTGCTGCTGCCTGTCACTGTTAGTGTTGATGAGGTGATGGTGATTGCTGCATTGTCGCCTGAAGCGTCGCCGGAGCCCGACTGCAGCATCATTAATGCGCGTTTGCTTGAGCCGCTAGTCATGTCGCAGTCGTTGATATAAACATAATTGTCACCTTCAACAACGGCGATCTCACCTTGTTCGGAAATGCCGGTGAGCTCGTTTGCAGTAATAGTTCCCGTCGAATAGAGCACTGCACTGTTGTTACCTTGTGCTGTTGCCGAGCCGCCTGTCACCGTCACTGTGCCGCCTCCGCGGTCGGTGGCGATAGTCGAGCTCGTCTCGCTCTGCGTGGTGATGTTCACGTTAGTGGCGTTGATAATGCCTTCGTATGTGGCATGAAGCCCGCGTGAGACGCTTTTCTGGTTCACGATGGTCACATCGTTGACGTTGATGGTGGCGCCACGCCATGCGAACACGGCATTCGAGCCTTTCGAGTTGGTGGTGATGGTGCCGCCGTTTATAGTAATGACAGATGTGGCGTTCAACCCTTTGGCATAGACGGCAGAGTTGATGCCATAAAAACTTGTGGCATCGCCATCGTTGCTGTTGGTGTCACCGCTCTTGGTGATGGTGCAGTTGTTGAGAGTGAGGTTGCCGCTCGTCACCTGTACCACATTGTAATCGGACGTCGTAGTGCTGATTGTCTCATTTGACAATGTTATTGTTGAGCCATCGTTAAGAATGTAAGCAGCTCCATCCGGAATAGTGTCGGTACTTCCGCCCGGACCTTGTGCCATAACCCTTAATCCCAAGGTTATCATGGCCATAAATAGCGTGAATCTTTTCATGTAGAATTTTTTAATTGTTTATAAAATCTTTTTTACATCATTTTCCCGGACCTGGACCAGGACCGCTGCCGCCTGTGTATTGAGAGAGCGACACGTTGGAGCCGCCGCTTACGGTGGCATTGAGATACAAATTGTCATCAAAGATGCCCGTGCCGCCACTCACAGTGACACCGCTCTTCAGCGTTGGGGTCGATGAAGCCGACACCACCATTGTGGATTGTCCGCCGCCGGGACCGCTTCCACTTCCACTGATGGTTGGGGTGTAGAAAGCTATAACCTCGCTGCCGTATGTCATTGAATACCAAGTGTTACCGCTCCACGACGAGGCTTGGTAGCACGTCTGCGTGAGCGAACTGCCTTGCTCCAACCCGCCGATGGCAATGAGAGTGCCTCCGGTGAAATAAAGTTGTTTATGCTCTTCGCTGTTAACATCAATTGCCACCTCCGGTGAAGACGCGCCGATGGCGTAAATCAGTCCGCCTTGTATGTATAAGTCGCCATTGGAGTCGATGCCGTCGTTATCAGTGGCACGCGCATAGATGTAGCCACCGGCGATGGTCATATCTTGTGCCGAGTTAATGGCATCGTCTTTTGAATTGACGGTTATGTAGCCTCCTGTTATGTTGAAGGTGTTTTTGCTCTCAATGCCTTCGCCATTGTTTCCGCTTGTGGTCACGTTTATGGTGCCGCCGCTGATGACAAGTCCGCCGCTGTATGTGGTTGTGCTGCCTGACTCATCTTTCACACCGACTTTTATGCCTTTCGGAGAAGAATAGTAGTTGTTGCTTATCTGGTCGGTGTCACCTGTGTAGTTGAGGTTCTCGTTGGTGCCGTCATTATAATACAATCCTCCTGATGTCACAACTGTGATATCGCCGTCGCTGACGGTCATCACGCCGTCGCATTTCATGCCTTTGCCGCCTGAGCCTGTTGATGTGAGCGTGATGGTGCCTCCACTGATGTCGATGTTGCCGTCAGCGCTTATTCCGCAAGCCGCTTTGGTCTCCAAATCGTCTTCGTCCCAAGTGCCGTTGCCGCTGGTTGTCACGTTGATAGCAGGCTCTTCCGAGATGTAAATGTCACCCTCGCTTTTTATGCCTTTGGCTGCTAAAGCCGTGCAATTGATGGTGATGGTACCGCCTTCGATATAAATGTTGCCCGAATCCTCATCTTCGTGGTTGGTGGTCATGCCTGTTGAAGTGTCGCCGTCAAGGTCACATTGCAAGCCGTCGTCGCCCGTGCCGCTGATGTTGACGGTGCCGCTTTCCATAAGGAAATACTCATTACATGAGATGCCGTCGCCCACCGCCGATGTCACGTTGATTGTGGCGTTCTTGATGCTGATATATTCACCTGCCTTGATGCCGTGTTTCACGTTGCCCACGATATTTAATGTGCCGCTTTGCTTGAACTCGGCGTGACCTTTCACATAGAGACAGCCTTTCTGTGAACCGCTTTCAGCATCGACAAGAGTGTTGGTGGTGCCGTTGATGACTTTCACGTTGATGCGTTTGCCGTTCTGAATATGCACGGCGGCACCGCTGTAAACAGGTGTTACGTTGGTCAAAGTTAAGCCGTTAAACTCAATGGTTGCCTTGTATGTTCCCGACATGTAAAACTCGCCGTCGGTAGAAGTGCCGGTGAGACTATACGTGATTTCTTGGGCCAGGTCGTCGATCTGTGCTATAGAGACATGCGCCCCTTCCTGGGTGATAGTCAAATATTGCGCCACGTTGCCGGCTACGGTAATGGCGGCAGTAGAGCCATTGTAACTCACTACTACGGTGTTGTCGGTAACACTGCTGTTATCCACCGTCATGCCATCTATCTCGTCAAGCGAAAACACCTTGTTAATTATAGTGATACTGGTGCCGTCGGAAAATGTCATATCACCCGTCTGGCTTGAAGGGAATTTATATGTGACATTGCCGACACTTACGTTGAGCGTCTGCGCCTCGGCTGCTATCGTCAGCAAAAAGGCGGCAATTATAAAGAATGTCTTTTTCATTGTACTGCGATTTTAATGGTGTTATACTTCGTTTTCAACAGATAAACTCCTCCGTCCAAAACTTTGACAGCATTGTTGGCGTTTGGATATTTTCCAACAAAGACTCCCATCACGGTAAAGACCGTAACTTCGCCGGCATCGTCGGAAAAAACCTCCTCAATGCCTGTGCTGTCTGTGCAGAAAAACATTCTGCTCAAGTCGGTGAGCGTGAAAGTTTTCGATTCCTCATTGTTGCTCGCAACCAATTGTCCGTTGCTGATTTCCATGCTTAACGACTCCACAGCCATTGCGTGAATAGTCCCGTCTGTCGTCTGGAAAATCATGTACGGATACTCGTCGGCCCGTACACTTAACATTGCCAACATAGCAATAAATGTCAATAATACCTTTTTCATTTTCGTCTCAATTATTTAAATAATAATGTAATGTACAAAAATAGATGTTGTCGTTATGAAATCTATAAACAAATAGACTGAATTATTGAACAAAAAGTATGATTTTTTTTGTTTTTGTAAAAAAATACGTATTTTTGCACTATGAAAAGAAAGCGTATATTGTTACATCCGATAGACTTGAATCTCAAAAGAATCAAGGAGGAAGGAATTGTGGTTTTGGACAACGCTAAAGGACTGCCCAATGGCGACAAACCCTTCGTCTCGCCAGATTATGTCATCTGTATCGGGCATAAAGGGCACATCGACCTGATGTATGACGACTATTCCGACTACTCCGAGAAGCATACTGTTGGTGTGATTTTTCCCAATCACAGTCTCAAGGAAGTTGGCAAAACCGACGATTACCTCGCCACCTTGATTGTCGTCAACGCCTCAATGCTGAACGATCCGATGCTTCAAATCATCAATCAAATGCGCTACCGCTATGAGCCCCATCCATGCGTGAAGCTTGATAATCATGAATATCGAGAAATAATGAACGTGGTGGAGGGAATGCGAGAAATTGTTCGTCTCAATTTCCCTAATCGAAAGGTGTTGATGTCGCGACTATTGGAGTTTCTACTGAGGCTATTGGGCACTTACCGCAAAAGCAAGCTCAACGAGGCAAGTCGAGAGAAGCGCGTGAGCATGAAGTTCCATTACGACTTGGAGCAGCACTTCCGCCAGCACCGCGATGTCGGTTTTTATGCCAATTTGGCCAACCTTACGCCCAAGTATTTCAGTTTCGTCATCCACCAGGAAACTGGCCACACCGCCACCTATTGGATACGCACAAAAATCATCGCCGAAGCCAAGATGCTGCTTCATATAAGGCACGACCTCTCGATTCAGGCCGTCGCCTATATGCTCGGCTTCGACGAGCAAACCTCTTTCAGTCGCTATTTCAAGAGAGATGTAGGGTTGTCGCCGACGGAATATCGGGAGCGGGGTTATTGAGGGAGGGAATGTAAGTTATAGTCATTAGTAAAAAGCCCCCGTTAAGGACGAGGGCAACCTTGATGTTTTCACAACGGAATAATCCTTATTGTGAATTGCTTCAAAATTTGTTCTGCAAAAATAATCTTTTGTTGAGATGAAGAAAATTCTTGGATTAGACCTTGGGGCCAACAGCATTGGCTGGGCGGTGGTGAATGAAGCGGAAAATTAAAATGAGAAATCATCAATTGTAAAATTGGGTGTTAGAGTTAACCCTTTGACAGTTGACGAATTAACAAATTTTGAAAAAGGCAAAAGTATTACCACCAATGCCGACCGCACCCTCAAACGCAGTATGCGGCGCAATTTGCAGCGTTATAAACTGCGCCGTGAAAATCTGATTGAGATTCTGAAAGCTAACCATTTTATTGATGACGACACTGTTTTGTCGGAAAATGGGAATCGTACTACTTTCGAGACTTATCGCTTAAGAGCAAAAGCTGCAACTACAGAAATTTCTTTGGCGGAATTTGCCCGTGTTTTGCTCCAAATCAACAAGAAATGCGGTTATAAAAGCAGTCGTAAGGCGAAATCGACCGAAGCAAGGAACTCACGCCCGAACTCAAGAAAGAAATCCGCGATGTGGTTGTTTTCTACCAGCGTCCGCTGAAATCGCAGAAAGGATTGATTTCGTTCTGCGAGTTCGAGAGCCGACAAAACACATAGCTATGTGTTGGATTTCGATGTTGTCGATGGTGTCGTTTATATTTACAATTTCTTTGGCGAACTTGTTAAAACCGTTTGTACAGATGATAATAATCTGAATATCAGTGATTTGCCATCTGGGTTCTATATCGCAAAACGCGGGAAGGAAGACACGAAGGTTTTTTCAACTAAAATGGAATAATAAAAATCCGCAACTCAAAAATGGGCTGCGGATTTGTTTTTTCTAAATCAGTTTATTTTTAGTTTTCAACATCTTTCTCGAATTTCTTGATACCGGCAAATCCGAAGAAATGGGCGATGCCGATGTCGATGATGGCGATGCCGATAACCACTGACAATGAGCCTGCAGTGATGATAGGTGCGCGGAGGCCGAAGATGCCGAGCACTATGCCTGCAATGCCAAAGATCAACATGAGCCACCAGCCGCTGTAACCGGCTTTTTTATAGTCAAAGCTCTGTACGGTGAGGAGTATGCTCTCCATAAGAATCCACATCGCGAAGACGATTGCCAAAACATCGATGGCAAAGAAACTGTTGCAGAGGAATAACACGCCGATCATCACCTGAATCAATGCTGAGAGGAGTCTGCCTCCAGTGTTAGGCAACATGTATCTTGTCTGCAAGGCGAAAATGAATTTTGAGATACCTGAGCATAGTGTGATAAGACCTACCAACCATGCAACAGCCATAAGTGTTGAAATTGGTTTGATGATGCATAAAACACCAAGAATCACCAAAAGGGCGCCGGTAATGGCGAGCCAAAGTTTAGTTTTTTTCATAGTGTAACTTTTTTAGTTTGACTTTAATTGAATTTGAAGTCACAAAATTATAAAAAAATCATTATTTTTGCAAAAAATATTAATTAAACTCCAGATTTATGGATAACGATAAGGATCGGGCACTGAGGCTTGCCACCAAGGCGGGACATATCCTGCTTGAAAATGGCGCGGAAATCACACGTGTTGAAGACACCATGGAGCGCATCTCAGCGGCTTATGGCGTTGAGGATCCGGGCTTTTTTGTGCTCAGCAACGGCATCATCGCTACTGGCGACGGCTACGCTGACGCCAAGTTCATCCCAATCAGAGGGATGCAGCTGAGCAAGATAGTGAAGGTGAACCAGATCAGCCGCGATGTGACAAAGGGCGGATGCACCCTCGACGAGCTCGAAAAACGTCTGGATGATATCCGAAATGACAAGCCCAAGCCGTGGTGGGAGATGCTTCCTTGCATCACCATGGGCATTATGGGTTTCAGCATAATATTCGGCTGCAGCATTATCGACGTGTTCGCGTCGCTGTTTACGGGACTGCTGCTCGGTGCCTTCATCACCTTCGCCGGGAGACATATCTCACGGTTCTTCAACAGCTTCATCTGCGGGTTCTTCGGTGCGTTGCTGTGCATCGTGGCATATCGTATCTTCGGCGGCTTCGGCATACATCTCAACCTCCCGAATATCATCATAGGAAATATCATCGCTTTGGTGCCCGGAGTGCCTTTCACCAATGGCATCCGCGACCTCGCCAACGAGGACTACATCGCCGGCTTCACACGCCTGCTCGACGCTTTGATAGTGTTTTTCTGCATCGCCCTCGGCGTGATTGCGGTGTTTTATCTTGATGATTTGGTCTTCGGCGATATCGAGGCTATAGGGATGCCTGTCTACGACATGAAAACCTCCGTTTGGTATATCCAGCTGATAGCTGCGTTTGTGGGAACGTTAGGGTTTTCGGCACTTTTCGGAGCGCCTCGACGCTATTACATCGCCTGCGGATTCGTCGGAATGATTGGCTGGATGGCGTATATCTTCACAGATTCCATCCTGGTCGCAAGCCTTATCATAGCTGTGATGAGCCATGTTTTCGCCGTGATCCGACGTTGCCCAGTCACCATCTTCATTATCTGCGGCATCATACCGCTTGTGCCAGGAGGCAGTCTCTTCTGGACACTTTATTATATGCTGACCAGTCGCTTGCGACTTGCTTTTGAAGCGGGCACCGGCGCTCTAAGAGCCACCATCGCCATTGCAGGAGGCATCATCATCGGAGCAGCCATTTTCGACAGATTGCTGAAAAAGAAAAAACAGCACAAAGCTGATTGCATCATGCGATAAATATTAATTCGTAATTCGTTTGCAGATATGATAAAATATCGTAACTTTGCAACGAATTATACACTATGCCATCAAGAAAGATACATAAAGTGCTTATAGCAGGCCGCGGCGAGATTGCCGTGAGGGTGATGCGTACGCTTAAGAAGCTGAGTATCAACTCGGTAGCCATCTATGCTGACAACGACGCCGACGCGTTGCACCGCCGTATGGCTGACGAGGCACGCCCGCTTGGAAACGGCACACTCAAAGATACCTATCTCAATATTCAGAAGATTGTCGACGCAGCCCTTGACACAGGAGCCGACGCAATACATCCCGGCTACGGATTTTTGTCGGAAAGCCCTGAACTCGCCGAGGCTTGCGCTAACAATAATATCATCTTCATCGGTCCCGATGCCGACACCATGCGTCTCATGGGTAACAAGATAGCCGCACGCGAGTTCGCGAAGTCTCACGGAATACCTGTGACGACAGGCGTTACCGGCACTATGGACGACATCATGCGTCAGGCCGACACTCTCCCGTATCCTGTGCTGATAAAAGCAGCGGCAGGCGGCGGCGGAAAAGGCATGCACATCGTAAGAAGTAAAGCTGACCTGCGTGACGAGCTCGAGAAAGCGTCACGCGAAGCACAGAAATACTTCGGCGACGGCGAGGTATACGTCGAGAAATATGTGGAAAACCCGCGCCATATCGAGGTGCAGGTGCTCGCAGACCACTACGGTCACGTCATTCATCTCTATGAACGCGAATGCTCGGTGCAGCGTCGTTACCAGAAGATAATAGAAGAATCGCCGTCGCCGACACTCACTCCCGAGAAACGTCAGGCAATATGCGAGACTGCCGTAAACCTCTGTAAAGCAGTGGGTTATAAAAATGCAGGCACCGTAGAGTTTCTCGTCGACAACGACCTCAATTTCTATTTCCTTGAGATGAACACCCGAATCCAGGTGGAGCATCCGGTCACGGAACAACGCACAGGCATCGACATCGTCGAGGAACAGATTCGCATAGCCCGTGGCAAGGAGATGGGGTGGACACAGGATATGATTCAAGACAAGGGCCATGCCATCGAATGCCGTGTGTACGCTGAGGATGCGGAAAACAACTTCCTCCCGGCTGCCGGCGAGGTCACGCTCTATCACGAGCCTCAGATGCGCGGCGTGCGTATCGACAGCAGCATCGACGGCCCATGCACCATCAGCGACAGCTACGACCCGATGATCGCCAAATTGATATGCTTCGGCAAGACACGCGAAGAGGCTGTCGAGATAACACGCAGAGCGTTGAAGGAATATATCGTACAGACAGACAAGACAAATATCCCTTATCTGCAGAGTATCATTGATAATCAAGATTTTACAAATAATAAAATCGACACTTCATATTGCGGGAAGCATCAGGATGAGCTCGTCGAAACCATGCGTCAGACACGCGAAAACATCAAAAAAGAAGATGTGGCAGCACTGTTCCTCTTCCATGACTTCAATAACCGTCAGAATACCTTAGATGTCTGGAATTCAATAGGTTACTGGCGTTTCCAGATGTCGATGAACGTCACCGTGGAAGGACAGTCGATGAAGGTGCAGATAAACCATCTCTCAGGCAAGAACCTCGAGTGCGTCATCAACGAAAAGCCTTATTCTGTAATGCTTTCGCAGAATGGCGACGTGCAGAAGGTGATTATCAACGGCCGCACTGAGCCGGTGTTTGTGTCGCAGACCCCGCATCACGACTACTGCGTGCATCTGCGCGGCTTGGATTTCATCTGCCATCGTGACGACCAGCTCAACGACATGAAAGACTATTCGCATACCGACGTGGCTGGCGACGACATGAAATTCTTCTCGCCCATGCCAGGTAACGTGATGAAAATCAACGTGAAAGAAGGCGATGAGGTGCATTATGGCACCATACTCTGCATCGTGGAGGCAATGAAGATGGAAAACAACATCGTGGCGAAAGGCGATGCCAAAGTGTTGAAAATCAATGTTAAAGAAGGTGAAAAAGTAGATACGAAAACAGTTTTAATTGAACTTGGAATATGAATTTCGGATTGACTGAAAAACAAATTGAATTGCGCGCTAAGGTGCGCGATTTTGCTGAGAAAGAGGTGAAACCAGTGGCAGCGTTCAACGACGAGCACGAAAAATTCGACGTCGAGCTGACCAAGAAAATGGGACAACTCGGGCTTCTCGGCATGTGCGTGCCGCAGGAATACGGCGGACAAGGCCTCGACACATTGTCGTATATCATTGCTGTTGAGGAACTTGCACGCATTGACGGCTCTACAGCAGCGACAATAGCGGCTGACAACTCGTTGGGTATCGGCCCTATCAAAGACTACGGAACAAAAGAACAGAAAGAGAAATATCTCCCGCGTCTGTGCAAAGACCATCTCTGGGGCTTCGGCTTGACAGAAGAGACGGCTGGCAGCGACTCGAGAGGGACAAAATCGACTGCGAAGAAGGTTGACAATCAATGGGTTGTCAACGGAACGAAGATATTCATCACCAACAGTGCCACTCCGATGACGTTGGGCAGCACCATACAGGTCATCAGCGGCGAGAGCAACGGAAAGCCTGAGTTTACGGCGTTTCTGATTGAAAATGACATGCCGGGCTTCACACAGCGCCCTATGGACCGCAAGATGATGTGGCGTGCCTCTAACACTGGCGAGCTGAAGTTCAACGACGTGAAGCTCAACGATGAGAACATCCTCGGAAAGCCGGGCGACGGCTCGCATATCATGCTTGCGACCCTCGACGGCGGACGTCTCTCCATCGGAGCTATGGGTCTCGGCTGCGCTCAAGGTGCCTTCGAGATGGCTCTCGAATACTCGAAACAGCGCGAGCAGTTCGGCAAGCCGGTATGTAAGTTCCAGGCTGTCAGTTTCATGCTTGCCGACATGGCGATGAAGATAGAGGCGGCACGCGAGCTGCTTTACAAAGCCTGCCGCATGAAAGACGCTCATCTCCCTTACGGAAAACAAGCCGCGATGGCGAAGCTATACTGCTCACAGGTGGCAGCTGAGGTTAGCGACAAGGCTGTCCAGGTGATGGGAGGCCACGGCCTGTTGAAGGATTTCAACATGGAACGCTTCTATCGCGACCAGCGCATCCTCCAGATAGGAGAGGGAACGAGCGAAATTTTGAAGTTGGTTATCTCAAGGTATATAGGATGCTGATGCCTTAAGGGCGTTAATGCGGCTGCCTTAAGGGCGTTAATGCCATTAATGGCTTTAAAGGCGTTAAGGATGCCGCAAAGGTAGTTAAGGAATTTAAATTAAAATCATAATATAAAAACATAAACAAATGGAAATCACCAAATTAAATCAAATGTTCGACGTGCTGAAGAGCCGTCCAAAGAAACGTCTCGTAGCAGCTTACGCTATGGATGACCACACTGTCTGCGCTGTCAACGACGCTGTTGAAAACGGCCTCATCGACGCCACCCTCATCGGTGACCCTGCCCGTATCGCTGAGATCTGCAAGGCAGAAAACATCGACATCAACAAGTTCCGCATCGTTGAGGAAAAAGACGACGTGAAGGCAGCTGCATTGGCATGTGACCTCATCAACCGCGGCGAAGGCGACATCCTCATGAAAGGTCTTCTCCCGACTGACAAATACATGCGCGCCATCCTCAACAAGGAACGCGGTCTCTGCCCACCTAACGTCACCTTGGCACACGTCGCAGTGATCCAGAACCCGGCTTACCACAAGCTCCTCGTGGCTTCTGACTGCGCTATCATCCCGTTGCCGGACCTCAAGCAGAAACAGACCATCTTGAAATATGTCACCACAGTGTCTAAGGCTCTCGGCGTGAAGACTCCGAAAGTGGCTCTCGTGACAGCTACCGAGCAGATGAGCGCCGGTATCCCTGCATGCGTCGACGCAGCTATCATCTCTAAGATGGCAGAGCGCGGCCAGATCAAGGGTTGCCTCGTGGAAGGTCCTATCTCTCTCGACCTCGCTTGCGACGCTGAGACAGCACAGATCAAAGGTATGAACAGCCCAGTGGCCGGCGACGCCGACTGCCTCGTGTTCCCTAACCTCGAAGCATCGAACGTGTTCTATAAATGCTGCTCGAAATTCAACAAGTCGGAGATCGGCGCTATGCTTATGGGTGCCAAGGTCCCTTGCGTCCTCTCATCACGCGGCGACACATCGCTCACAAAGCTTTATTCAATCGCTCTCGCAGCATTGATCGCATAAGAAATTTTATCAATAACACAGAAATAAAAAATTATGTATAAACTTTTAATCGTCAATCCAGGCTCGACATCAACGAAGGTTGCTGTTTTCAATGACAAGGAACAGGTTTTCAAGAAGAATATCAAACATTCTGTTGAAGACTTGGCTAAATTCGATAAGATTGCTGACCAGTTCTCTTACCGTAAAGAAGTGATTCTCAATGAGTTGAAAAACGAAGGCGTTGACATCAACGGTCTCAGCGCTGTGGTAGGCCGCGGCGGTCTGCTTCATCCGCTCACATCAGGTGTCTACGAGGTGAACGAACCTATGATGCGTGACCTCAAGGCTGCAACATACGGCGAGCACGCCTGCAACCTCGGTGGTCTCATCGCCAACGACATCGCCAAGGAATACGGTGTGAAGGCATTCATCGCTGACCCTGTCGTGGTCGACGAGATGGAAGAGCTGGCACGTTTCTCGGGTCACCCGCTGTTCCCGCGTATCTCTATCTTCCACGCCCTAAACCAGAAGATGATTGCCCGTCAGCATGCTGAGGCGGTAGGCAAGAAATACGAAGACCTCAACCTCATCGGTGTGCACCTTGGCGGTGGCATCTCGGTGGCGGCACATAAGAAAGGTCGCGTGGTGGACGTCAACAACGCTTTGAACGGAGACGGCCCATTCACACCGGAACGTTCAGGCGCTCTCCCGTCAGGACCATTGATGAAAGCCTGCTTCAGCGGCAAATACACCAAGAAAGACGTCGACCTCATGCTTAAAGGTCAGGGCGGCTTCGTGGCATATCTCGGAACCAACGACGCCCTCGAGGTCGAGAACGCAGTGAAGGCCGGCAACAAAGAATGGGAGAAGGTATATCGCGCCATGGCTTACCAGGTCGCCAAAGAAATAGGCGGTCTCGCAGCAGCGGCTCTCGACATGAACGTCGACGGCATCTTCATCACTGGCGGTATGGCTTACGACAAGACATTCTGCGGCATCGTGACCGAACACGTCGAGAAAATCGCTCCTGTGTACCGTTACCCGGGTGAAGACGAGATGCTCGCCCTCGCCCTCAACGGCATCATGGTGCTCGACGGCAAGGCTGAAAACAAGAAATACGAATAATAAATTTGATTAACAATAATCATTAAATGATACGTCTGTAGAGACGTCATATTATGGCGTCTCTATTACGGCGTCTCCGTTGTAAATGCGTAATATTAAAACCATAATCCTGACATTGTTTGTCTGTTTCTGTTGGACCCTTTCCGCCCAGCAGAACGGCAAGACGTTTGTCCATATCATGCACGCCGACTATCAGGTGTACGAGGAGTCGTTTGGCAAAGACATCGAACGTCTCATCGGCAACGTCGTACTGCGTCAGGACTCGGCGTATTTTTACAGTGACAGTGCGCATTTCAACGAGAAAATACGTTATTTCGACGGATTCGGCAACATTCATATCAAGGTGAATGACTCGACCGACATCTTCAGCAAAAAATGTAAGTATTCGGGCGACGTCAAGATGGCTGAGCTTTTCGACGATGTCATCCTCAAAGATGACTCTACTACGTTGAAAACCAATTACATGACATACGACCGCAACAAACATCTTGCCACATATCCGCGTCATGGATCGATTACCAGAAACGACAAGAAGCTCATTTCCCGAAAGGGTTATTACCGCGATGACATCCAGGTGGCTTATTTCCGTAAGAATGTGGTGGTGACAACGCCTAAAAGCCGAATGATTACTGATACTTTGGAGTATCGTATCAAGGAAGAGAAAATGTATTTCTATGGCCCGACTACCATTTATTATGAAGATAATGTCCTTGTCGGAAACTATGGTTGGTACGATGCCAAACACGATGTCGCATATCTCGACAAAGGTGCGTCGTTGAGCAATCAGGGTTATTCAATCACTTCTGACTCAATGTTTTACAGTCGTAAAGCCGATTTTGCGAAGGCGATGAGCAACGTCTATATCGAGGATACGGTCAACAAGGCGATTGTGGAGGGCAATTATGCCGAGTTGTGGAAGAAACTGGGAAAGAGTTTCGTCACCGACAGCGTGCGAGCACGTTATTTTGCTGATAAAGACACGCTGTATCTGCATTCCGACACCTTGTTTGTCTTTATGGATACGGTAGAGCAGAAAGCCAAGCAGATGCTGGCGTATTACAACGTGCGTTTCTATCGTCGTGACATTCAGGGAAAATGCGATTCGTTGAACTATTACGTTGCGGATTCATGTGCCAAGATGCGAATAGACCCTATCGTTTGGGCCGACAACAGCCAGCTGCGCGGTGACTCCATCAACATTGTGATTGCTAAAAAGTCGATTGATACGGTGCTGCTTTATCCTAATGGGTTTATCATCCAAAAAGACACCATCGAGGGCTTCAACCAGATTAAAGGTAAAACGATGATTGCCTATTTCAAGAACAATGAGCTCGATCATGTGTACGACGACGGCAATGCTGAGACGGTGTACTGGCTGCGTGAAGAAGACGGCACGATGATAGGCGTGAACGTGTCGCAGAGCGTTGCGATGGACATCAAGATAGAGAAAAACCAGATTGTCAGAATCAAATATTTCAAAAAGACCAATGAGACCTTGTATCCGAAGGAGAAGATGAAGCCCGGCATTGAGATTCTGAAGGGCTTCGAATGGCTCGACGAGCTGCGGCCGACCGACCCTAACGACATCTTCCGCAAAGCGAAAAAGACGGAAGAAGACTCCGGAAAAGGCCGTAGAAAGGGGCGCCGGAAATAATTTTTAAAAAATTGTCGCGGTAATAAAATTTTTAGTATTTTTGCACCGCAAAACTAAGGGGTATTAGCTCAGTTGGTAGAGCGTTTGAATGGCATTCAAAAGGTCAGGAGTTCGATTCTCCTATGCTCCACAAATAAAATCGACAACTCATTGAAAATCAATGGTTGTCGATTTTGTTTTATGCATTTTTGTCATCCAAATGTCAATATTTTTGTCTATTATACCCTATTTTACCCATTTTCCTGCTTCAGCTTCTTTGCCGTCTGAAACCACTTTCCAGATATATGTTCCCGAGGGCCAGCATTCGGTGTCTAAAGTGGTTATGAAATCTGTAATCTCTTGATTACAAATGAGTTTCCCATTTGTATCATACACCTCGAGATGAGCGTTTTGCAATGCCGTTCTTATGTTTAGGACATTGTTTCCGGGGTTTGGGTAGGCGAAAGCCACTTTAAGGCCGTTGTCGTGGGCCTCCTCGATGCTGTTGAATGCTTCGGGAGGAAATTTCTTAACCACGCTATGGAAAGCGCGTGGGAAGTTGTCGTGCGGGTTTTCAACATAGTTTCTGAAGTGTCCGGCTATTATACAACCGCCGTCTCTGGTGGCTCTCAAGGCGTTTATCCACAAAGCGGTGCTGTCTTTTCCCATATCATAATACATTTCATATTCAGTATTCAAACTGCGGTCAAGCATTCGCAATGTGAAGTACTGGTATTTTGGTGGAAAATTCGAGTACAAGTAATATGCATCGAAGGTCGCACCGAAAAATATTCTGCTTTCATCATCCCAGTCGATGCTACGACTTGCTGGAACACTTGTCCTATTAGCCCCAGAACTAGGAATACCACCAGCGAAAGTCATGCTGTCTATCATTTTTGCCTTATCATTTAATTCGAGGCATACAGCTGCATAGTAATTATTTTGTTGTACAGTTGGTATATGTGCTCCAGCTCCAAGAATGGTTGTTTTGTTTGTAGTTCTTTTGAAAGTGATGCCAGCTGTAGAACCGACCTCGTCTCTAAGATAATATGTGTGAAAACCTGTTCCGTCTGAATTTGGGAGCATATTTTCTTCAATAAAATTGAATTCATCATCGAATATGTGGACGTAAAAGCCTTTTTTTTCGCCTGCCAAACTCCAATCGGAGGCTGTATAGTAAATATACTTGTTGTCCCCACTGTCATATAACAGATGGTTTTTTGTGCTTCTTGTCACCATTGCATCTGTTGTGTTCGTAGAAACCGGTCTTGTTGACGTTCAAGTCGTAATCTGTTTTCAAGAAAAATGTTGAATCATTGCCATGTTCCCATAAATGTTGGGGATGTTCGCCGATATATTTCTCATAGCTTATTACGAATCCCTCTCCATCGTTGTCCATCACTGTGCCCAAAACAATTTTTGGGGCTTGGCAGCCAATTGCATTTTGTCCCCACAAATTCTTCCAATCTACAGTGTCCAAGCAAATCGACATTTCCCTGGAATATTCTATTTCAAAATCATCATCCAGTTTTTTCATCATTATTTTGGCATCGAAAGTGCCTGGGACGTAGTTTGTGTTTATGGTGTCAAATATCGGATTATAAGTTATAAACAGATAATATCCTCCATTTTTATTGACCAATAGACGGGGGCCTTCGTTATTCTCCAAAACATATCCTGCTAATTGTAAGTCATTGACGAACAGTTTTTCTTTTATCAATTCTCCAATTGGAGATAACTGGTAGATACAATAACAGGGATAAGCATATTGAGTCATATCACGACCATTCAAAATAAAGTCACCATTGTCAAGTTCCATGATTTCTTGAAAAAGAGCACATGGTGTTTCATTTTTAATTGAGTCGAAAACATATTCGAACTCATATTGCGCGAAAGCCTTGCCGCCCATAAAGAGCAGCAAGGTTAGGATTATTGAGATTTTTTTCATGATTAAAGATTTAATAAGGCAAACCATATTTATAATAAGTCATCTCTGCATAATGCCAAATGTCTTTTAGGCTTTCTCCATCATTGTCAGCACAATGGATTACTATTTCTCTAATAGGTGAATGATGGTTCGTGGAATAATGTAAACAACCGTTGCGTGATATAACAGCACCATGCAGATTCCTCAAATAAAGGTTGAGATAGTTATAGCTGATACAGTATTCTGACACTTCTTCAGGTGTGAGGTTTTCTGCATGGAACAACCAATAATCCAAACCGTTTACGAGGCTTTGTAAATCGTTATAGTTTATATAGGCATAATCAACGTCATAAATACTATTGTAAGGGTTTATTGTGTCACCGTCTGTTCTAGTCCTGTTTGGATTAAGCATAGCATGGCATTTCTCTGTAAGCTTTGTAGCGGCGTCACCCTCGAATATTGTATGCGCACAATTGCCGTTTCCTCCGCCCCAAATCCAGTTTTCACCTTCAGCGAAATAATCCAAATCAGGAATAGGTTCCGGATGTGGAGGCTGAATGCCACTTCCCGCATATCTTTTTTACAGGAAACAAAAACTGCTGTAGCCACTGCCATGAGCAGAATTGCTGAAATGGTGAGTGATAAAAGTTTGTTCATGGTTTTAAATTTTATTAAAGGATTATTGAACTATGATTTTTTCTGTGATTGTCTTATTTTTTAATGTTACAATTACATAATAAAAACCGTGTTTAGCATTAGGTAAAACCACTTCACTGCCCTCGAAATGATTGTTTGAATAAATAGTTTTCCCCATAATATCCATAACTCTGATGCCTGAAATCTCTTCTTCTGTGTTTGATAGTGAAACATAGAAAGAGCCGTTGTTCGGGTTGGGATATATGAATAATTGTTTATCCGTAATTGCAACGATATACTCTTCATAATTGTTGTGTTGAGCGTTTATAGTGGTTTTTCGTGAAGCATTGTGTTCGCAAACGTTAAAAACGCCGCTTTGTGCGCAAAAATAACCAGTAGTTGGAGATATTATCGTGCCATTTTGGAAAACCACTGAATCTCCAGCAAATAGATGTACTTCAGCACTTCCAGATACATTAATATTATTGGTGTTCAGTTTTCTTAATGCACTACGGCTCAAAATACCAGAAGATATATTTTGGTTGGATAAGTCCAAATTGTTTTGAGGAACATCAAACACTGTTGCATAAAAAACAATATTGTCATTTGCTGGTATAAAAACATTATTTGCTTGACCAGCGGTATTGCTATAAACATAATACTTCCATGTTTTTAAAACCGCAGATGTATCTGTTGAGGAGGCAACGCAAGCGTAATAAGATCCATCATTATAGGTTGCAGCAGATAATCCATTTGCCATAACAATTATTTGTGGATTATTCATATTAGGATAAGATATTGAAGCCGAATACTCATATTGTTTGCAATAGTACCAGCCTGCACCCAAAGAAGAACAGATTCCATTGTCGATTATCATTTGTATGTCGTCATTCGTGTCAACAAGATTCCCATTAACTTGAACATGGTATTGGTTGGCAGCCAATGAGTATAGAACAGCATTATATGCATTTATTTTACCATAGCCGACTTCATTGTTCCAAGATAAATTACTATTATTGTAACAAAAACTATATATATCCAATTTATCACAGCTTAATGATAGAATTCTTCTGGCTTCTGTTTGGGTTAGGCAAGGGTTTGCAGACAACATCAAAGCCATTACACCAGCAGCATGCGGACACGCAGATGATGTCTGGCAAAAATCACTCGTATAATCACTTCCTATAGTTGTTGTTGGTATATTTACTCCAGGAGCAACAACATCTAATCCAGGACCATAGCAGCTGCCCCAATTGTGTTGTCCATCACAATTATGATGGTTCCATGTTCCTTTATAAATGCATTCACCGCAATAATTTATAGCACCTACAGCTATTGTTGACAATAGGCTTGCAGGATAAACAACAGATGTAGATGGATGGTCTTCATCGTAATTTCCAGCAGAGAAAAAAACAGGTATCCCTAGGCCATTTCTGCCATTTTCTACAACATAATTAATGGCGTTGGTTAACATGTTGTTTTCTGATCCACCACCCCAAGAGCAACTGACTACATCAATGCTATTATTTTTAATATAATCAAATGCAAGTATTGTATAACTATCGTATGTATGTCCATTATATCCATTCCTTATAGATACAATTTTTGATTTATATGCAATACCCTTAACACCAATATTGTTGTTACAGGCAGCAATAACGCCAGCACAATTAGTTCCATGAATGTCATTGCTGCTATAACCGCCATTGCTACCTTGTCCGGTTGCGTCATATCCAATTGACAAATTGGCTTGTAAATCAGGATGATCTAATTGAACTCCAACATCAACAACGGCTACTCGTATACCTTGTCCATTTGATAATTCCCATGCAGGCTCAACATTAATATCCATACCCACCATTCCGCCATGTTGTCCAGTGTTTTTCAATCCCCATTGTTGAGAATACATTGGATTGTGAAACACGTTAAATCTGTAGAAAGAAGGTTGAACATATACAAAATATCCAGTTTCAAACAATTTATTCGAGTAATATAATGCTTCTGAAACTGATAGTCTGATGAGATATTCATTTTCATACAATCCGAATCTTTCAAATGAAATATATGGAATATTCTTACTCTCAAGAATTTCTTTTAAATTGACCGAACCTATTGTTTGAAGCAAAATATGATTAAAACAGCATTGTTTTGTTCCATCATCCTTGTATATGAGTTCGTCTGTTACAAAAATCGAATCTGTTTCAGAGATTTTTCTATCAAACAAAGCTTTTTCTGAATCATTTAATGTTATCTTGATTACATCAGGCATAACTTGGTCAGTTGTCTGAAATATGTTAAACAAGTTCTCTGTATTTCTGTTGTGTTTCCCATAAAACTTAACATATTTAACAGATCTATTTACTTCAAATAACACTTTGTTATTACCATTATAGATAAAAACTTCTTCTTGAGCTTGCGCAATATTGCAAGCCCAAAGAAAAGCAAGAGCATAACAAATCTTTGGCTTCATGTTCTAATAGTTTTAAAATAGGTATCCCAAACCCACATTGATATTATGGTATAGATGATCATATTGTGGCGTCAAGTCAAAGCTGTATGATGTGAATATCATCCATCTGCTTATTATATATTCAAATTTGACTCCAGGATTTATATCAAAATAAGTGTCAATTTTTTTATTAACGTCATTATTTTTTGGTTTATATCTTGAAACACCCACACCGGCGGCAATATATGGATTAATTCTGAAAGAGAATATTTTAATATTATAACCCAAATACAACATTAATGTGTGATTCTCTTCTGAGCGTCGTATTTTATCGTAACCTAATTCGAAGAATATATTATATTCAGGGTGGATTATGTTTTTGAAACAATATCCTGCGCCGACCACAAAGCCATCATCAAGAAATCGGTTGTAAACAACATCAACTGTCGGACTAAATTCATTTATTGGATCAGCTTTGTTTTGTGATATCATATAAGAACCTAATCCTATATAAACCACGTTGTTGTGTTTTTCCTGTTGTGCGTTAGATAACAGGGATAGTCCCAATATGGTTGTCAATAGATAATATTTTGAAACCAATTTTGTTTTCATCATTTGTCTCCTTTTAATTCGTCAATTTGTTTTTCAAGTTCAATCACATAAAGTGTCAATTCCTCAATCTTTTGCAGTAAAATGGCGTTCATCTCACCGAGTTCTATGCCTTCTTTCTCCACTTCAGCTGCCGACGGCACATTGGGCAGATGTCCGTTCTGCTTTATGAAACGTTCTGTCTCTTTTAACGACATCAGCTTGTAATTATTGTCAAACACGAAATCCGACCAATTGGCAATCTCAACGATAACTTCTTTTGAACGTATGGTTCCGTTTACTTCAAGTGCTTTTGTCGGGTTCATTGTTCCCACACCGATACGCACATTACCGTTGTCGGCAACAAATATGCCGCCATTTCCTGAAGTTCCACCAACAAGTTTGTTACCATTAAGATTTATGTTTTGAATGGCTGTGTGATTTCCCATATTGTCTTGAACTGTAGCATAATCTGTAGACGACAAATTGCCATCATTGTTGATTGTTAATATTTTTGTGGAACTTCCAGCCAAACTTCTGAAATTAATATCGCTAGTTACACTTAATGATTCTGTTTGTAGAGATGTTGATTGAAGAGAACCGGAAACATCGAGTTTATATGTCGGATTGCTTTTGCCAATACCGATGTTGCCATTGTTTTTTATAAACAAAAGGTAATTTGTTGGCGAGCCTTCGTTGGGCATATAAAAATTTAGTCCCGAGCCGGTATATCTAATGCCAAAATTACCATATGTAGAAGATTCTGATGTTGCAAAAAGCAAAGCTTTGTTAGAGCCGCTTATCATCGTGTTGCCGTTTATATGCAACAAATGTTTGGGATTATTAGTGCCAATGCCAACTAGAGCAGGAACGTCTTGAGTGGATTGTTGGCGTATGATTACTGAAGGCAAGGTGCTTTTTACACCTATCATTATACTATTAGATATATTGTTAGTCAACATCGTTGAGGACGTGTAATCTTTACCGATGCCAATAACTATTGAATTGCTTCCTGTGGCAGTTATATCTCTTCCAAATGTAAAAGAGGTGTTTTGAGAATGCGTGTTTTTGCCTATGGCTACAGCATACAAACCAGAAGCTGTGGCGTTGTGCCCAATTGCTGTGGTAAAATTACCAGAGGCCGTGGAATTGTATCCTGATGCAAATGACGAATTACCAGAAGCGATAGTTCCTGTCCCCAATCTGCTGGCATTAGTACCTAATTGTGATTCCCCTCCGTCACATTGCACGCACTGAGCATTGACTATTAAGGTAATCCCAAATAAAACGACTAATAAAAGTGATAGTTTTTTATTCATAACATTAGTTTTTAGATATATTAAATATTATTCTGTCACTTCAAACTCCCCGTAATACTCATCGCCATTCGGCAAAGTTATTGTCACAATATAGCTGCCTGTATTGGGGATGTAAACGTTTACTCCCGACGGTGTATAAACAGAGGTGGTCTCAACCTCACCTAAAGATGAGGCATATAAAACCTCAACGGAAACCTGTCCGAGGTTTTCTGTGAAGACAATTGACAGAGCATGACCGTCAAGTTCTGCATTAATATCATCCGTAACTCTTGCAGGCGCTTCATAACTGGATGCTTTTTTAATTATTACGGAGATCCACAAAAACCTGAATACGAAAACACGAACAATCCTAAAATAATTAAGATTAATTTCTTCATAAGCTAAAAAATTAATTTCTTCATAAGCTAAAAACTTTAAGTTAAACATCAATTTCATTCATTCTTTGGAATTCCGATGACAAAAATACAATATAAATTTTCAACTGTTCAATTTATATTTTTACTTTTTTTACCTATTTTTAGCTAATTCAGTTGATTATCAATAGTTTAAAAATATCAATATCAGCTTCATAGATTGAAAAATGTTCATTATATTTGCATTATGAAATTGATAAGATTTATCATTACAGCCATTTTAGCCACTTTGCTTATGTTTTTGCAAAGCTGCAACAACTATGATTTATACTCATCAAATGAGTCTCCGCTTCATAAGAATGTGCTTAAACCAATCAACGACACTATGACAGCACATCCCGACATTGCACTAGATATGATAATAAAGCTTGCCGATACCATTGATGAGGATAATATGACAAAAAACGACTATTTTGAATACCAGATTCTTTTAGCCGAAGCACTTTACAAAAACAACTATCAGCAGACCAACGATTCTGCTGTCATTGAAGCAGTCTGGTTTTACGATAGTCTAGCACAACAACATTCAACAAACACAGATGTACTTTTACAACAAGCACGTACGCATTACTATAGAGGTGTGGCTTTAGAGGAAAAAGAATTTATATTGGAAGCATGCTCCGAATATTACAACTCACTAAAAACCCTTGATAACATCAATATCGAAAACAATAACAGAAAAGAAATCAATCATTTTAAGGCGTTGACATATAACAGACTGGCTTGGTTATATTATAATCTAAATTCAACCGATATATCATTGGTTTATCTTAACAATGCAAATGATTTATTTATTGTATGCGATGATTATCAATCCACTATCACCAATATTAAACTAATTGCAGGTACTTATTATCATGAAAAGCACAATACTGAAACAACACTCTATTATTTGAATATTGCTGATTCTTTAATAAAAGAAGTACCAATTAATGCCGCATCCATTCGTGATATTAACAGTTTGCGAGCAACATACTTGTTTGACAATGGGGAAAAAGCTCTTGCTTATGAATTAATGAATAACATAATAGAAGAGGCTGAGACTGACAAAGAAATAATGACATTCTATTATGTATTGGCTGAAATGTACTTTAAAGATAAAAATTTTAGCGATGCGTTGCTCTTTTATAAGAAAGCTTTTCCAAGAGACAGATACACCATGATTGGTTGTGCAAGCCGCATTATTGATATATGTAAAATAACTGGAGATACAGAAATTGCTAATTATTATGCGCCATATTTAGCTGAAAAGTCTTTGGATGAAATCTCAATATCACCAATATCAACCGAACTAACCACTCTATACGATCAGTATTATGCTGAAAAGCACCTCAAAGCAAAACGCAAAGCTTGGATAACGACTATTGTAATCATAATCTGTGTAGCAGCGGCAAGTTTACTGGGTTTAGAAGTCATAGCGATTACAAACAGAAAAAGACATAAAAAAGAGATTGGTGAAAAAAACTGGTTCATTGGAGTGCTTCAAGGCAAGATAAAAAGCGCACACCGGGAGTCGGATATTATGAAAAATAATATGAAGGTGATGCAGGAC
>Ga0129307_1000269_pt1 | contig 90507 bp, 58 predicted proteins | sample P1105metagenome_FD_94437 | JGI IMG/M metagenome (GOLD analysis project Ga0129307, IMG submission 94437) | Capybara group fecal microbial communities from Wisconsin, USA - P1105 metagenome | ecosystem: Host-associated > Mammals > Digestive system > Large intestine > Fecal | place: USA: Wisconsin...
GCTATTGACCCACGTAAAGAATAAAGGAGGATACGACTATGATTAGAAAAGTACAGTTTGAGAGTCAGGAGCGCCGTATCAACCAGGTTCTTGCTGCTCTGAAGGAGAATGGCATCAACTCTATCGAGGAGGCCAACGAGATTTGTGAGAAGGCAGGTGTGGATCCTTACCAGATGTGTGAGGAGACCCAGCTGATCTGCTTCGAGAACGCTAAGTGGGCATACGTTTGTGGTGCTGCTATCGCCATCAAGAAGGGTGTGAAGACTGCTGCCGAGGCTGCTGAGGCCATCGGTATCGGTCTGCAGAGTTTCTGTATCCCCGGATCAGTGGCCGACGATCGTAAGGTAGGTATCGGTCACGGTAACCTGGCTGCTCGTCTGCTCCGCGAGGAGACTGAGTGCTTCGCCTTTCTGGCAGGTCACGAGAGTTTCGCTGCTGCCGAGGGTGCCATCAAGATTGCTGAGATGGCTAACAAGGTTCGCCAGAAGCCTCTCCGCGTCATCCTGAACGGTCTTGGTAAGGACGCTGCTCAGATCATCAGCCGTATCAACGGTTTCACATACGTACAGACCAAGTTCGACTACTTCACGGGTGAGTTGAAGGTTGTCAAGGAGGTTCCTTATGGCAACAACCCCAGCCGTCTGAAGGTGAAGTGCTATGGTGCCGACGATGTACGTGAGGGTGTGGCTATCCTGTGGAAGGAGAACGTGGATGTCTCCATCACTGGTAACTCTACCAACCCCACTCGTTTCCAGCACCCCGTAGCAGGTACTTATAAGAAGGAGCGCGTGCTCGCTGGCAAGCCTTACTTCTCAGTGGCTTCTGGTGGTGGTACTGGTCGTACCCTGCATCCTGATAACATGGCTGCCGGTCCTGCTTCTTACGGTATGACTGACACACTGGGTCGTATGCACTCAGACGCTCAGTTTGCAGGTTCTTCTTCAGTACCTGCTCACGTTGAGATGATGGGCTTCCTCGGTATGGGTAACAACCCGATGGTGGGTGCTACTGTATCTGTAGCCGTTGCTATCGACCTCGCCCTGAATAAGAAGTAATTTCTTATTGAGATAATAATATTAAAGCCTCGCCAATCGGCGGGGCTTTTTTAATTCAGATCTCGAAGTCGAGACAGGAACGCTGTACGGTGTAGGGACGGACTTTACCGTTGGCGACGGCGACGTGCTCAGGGTGCTTGGCGTAGCCTTTCAGGGCTTCTTCTGATTCGAGTGTGCTGTCGAGCATGACGTCTGCATTCGACGAGGCCAGACGACCATCGATGTGTACTTTCACATCAAGCAGTCCGGGAACCTTGCCTACGAGTCCTTCCAAACCAGCTTTGATACCTGCCTTGACGGCTTTCTTCTCTTCTTCCGAGAGTTCTGGATTCAGTGTCCAGAGGATAATGTGCTTAACCATAACAGAATTGTTTTAAAGGGTTATTATTGATAAGGAAAAATATTTCCGAAAGGATAGGGTAGTTCGAAGTGCATCCGCTTACCCGTCGTGGGGTGTATAAGGGTGATAGCCTGCGCCTGGAGATACAGACGGTCAGCCTTCTTGCCGTATAACTCATCACCCAAGATAGGACAGCCGAGACCCTCGGGATGGGCACAGTGCATGCGAAGCTGATGAGTCCTTCCTGTGTGCGGCCAGAGGGCAAGGAGGGACACAGGGGGACGGCCATCCCCCTGTTCTGATTTTGCCAACACCCGATACTCGGTGATAGCACGCTTACCATGCTCATGATCGACGATCTGACGCGGACGGTTCATGGGGTCAGGGAGGAGAGGCAGGTCAATAGTATTGTGCTCTTTGAAGGGCGCTCCTTCTACGATCGCGAGGTATTTCTTCCTGACGGAGCGGCTGGCGAACTGTTCCTGTAATGCCAGATAGGCTTCTTTCGTCTTGGCGACGATGATTAGGCCCGATGTGCCCATGTCAAGTCGATGCACGATCACGGCATCTGGCCATCGCTCTTGAGCCCACGTGGCTACAGAGTAATCTTCCGTCTTGCCTGGCGCGCTCAGCATCCCTGCGGGTTTGTTGAGCACCGCCATCACCTCGTCTTCATAGACGATCTCAGGCGTGAGATGGGGGAAGCCCGCCTCCTCGGGATTGGGATCGACATCAAGCCCTTGCAGCATCCATGTGAGTACGGGTTTGCATTTGCCACGACAGGCGGGATAGAATTGTCCGTGATGACGGATCTCGCTCTTCGGCGACTCACCCCACCAGAACTCAGCCATGCAGACGGGTTTCTGATGGTGCTGATAGGCATATTGCAAGAGTTTGGGTGCACAACAGTCACCCGTGCCGCCTGGGGGTAGTGGGAATTTCTGGCGGATGCGTGGTGAACTGTGATAGTCCTGCCAGATATCCACCAGATCCTTTTCCTCGCCACGTGCGTTCAGCATCCGGTATTGCCTGAAAAGCCACAACTGAAGTTCCTGCGACATCTGTTTGTGGTCAGGGGATTTCAAATCCCCTTGAACCATCTGGGAAATCTCGCGCTCGCGGGTCTTGAAATAGCCATCAGGCTGTTGGGCGTCGAAGACAGGTGGAACGAAATAGTCCCAGTCGTTGCGGCCTTCTAACAGACCCGAGTATGCGGCGAGGAAACCACCCTCCACCACCAGCACACCGAACATCTTGCCCTCCGTGAGATGCATCTTGGATAATTCCTGCTTCACCTCTTCCGCTGCCAACAGACAGAGCGGATGGGGCTCGTAGCAGAACGGATAGGTAAACCGCTCTGGAAGAGGAATGTCGGAATCGAGGGGATGTAGCCTCAAATTATAATCTTTAAATGATAATTCTACAGCAGATCGAGACATTTCTCCACAGGGATACCACGGTTCTTATCGTCCGTATCCTTATAGCGCTCGATCATACGGAACACGGTGTCCATCGCCGTACGGGTACTGGTGCGGAGACTTTCCCCATTGAGCAGATGGCCGATGAGCACGGCCGAGAAGATATCACCCGTGCCGTGGAAGAGTCCGGGGATCTCGTGATACTCCAGATGGAAATAGCTGTCGTTGCAGTGGTTGTAGCCCGCCACGGCATTCTGACCGTCGATCTTACAACTGGTGATGAGGGCCGACTTCGTTCCAATCTTACGCAGTCTGTCGAGCAGGTCGCCAGCCTCCTCCCATGAGATACCTTCCATCTTGATGGGGGTGTTCGTCAGGTAGCAGGCTTCGGTATAGTTGGGGAAGGTGAGGTGAGCAACGCTGACCATCTCGCGCATCAGTTCCACCTGACGCTCCGTCATACCGTTATAGAGCCGTCCACCGTCGCCGAGGATGGGATCCACGAAGACGGTTGTGCTCTGCTCTCCCTGTTCCTTGCAGTAGCCAGCCACGAGTTTGGCCTGTTCCTCACTGAACATCAGACCCGTACAGACGGCATCGAACGAGAAACCGAGTTGCTTCCACACGGGCAGGGTGCCGCGGATATAGTCCGTCGTGTCCTGGATGTTGAACTTCCCGTAGTCGAGCGTGTTCGACACCAAGGCCGTCGGCAGACTGTAAGTCGGAATACCGAGGTAGGAGAGGATCGGCAGCATGGCGCCCATGCCCACTTTGCCGTAGCCTACGACATCATTGATCAGTAATATCTGTTTCATTTCGGGTGCAAAGTTACTACATTTTTTTAATATCACAAAAAAAAGCACTACCTTTGCACGCAATTATGACAACGGCGATACAGGCACTCACGCAACAACGGCTATTGCTCCAGATGGAGTATGCTGCCGAGAAGGAGGCTTTCCGTAAGCAGACTGAGGAAATGGGACTGCAGCGGAAGGTGAAGCGCGGTGATGCCTGGTTTCCGCTGAAGATGGGCAAGAGTTACTATAACTCCCTGAACCAACTCGTCGTGGAGGTGTTCCGTCAGGGCGATGATGACGAGATAGAACATAACTTTGAGTTCGGACGTCCTGTGGCGTTCTTCAGGATCGACGGCAAGGATAAGATCAAATACTTCAATTTCACGGGTACAGTCAGTTATGTCGATGGCGACAGGATGGTGGTGACCGTGCCTGACAACGGCCAACTGATCGACGTGCAGAGCGCGGAACAGGTGGGCGTCCAACTTTTCTTCGACGAAACGAGTTATAAGACGATGTTCGATGCCCTCGACCGTGTGATCAAGGCTAAGGGACGGTTGGGGTATCTGAGGGATCTTTTCTATTCCCATCAGAAGGCGGAGACCTTCAGTTTCGCGCCCCTCCATTTCCCCTATCTGAATCCCACGCAGCAGGAGGCCGTGAACAAAGTGCTTTGGGCGAAGGATGTGGCAATCGTGCATGGTCCTCCAGGCACGGGTAAGACCACCACACTCGTGGAGGCCATCTACGAGACACTGCGTCGCGAAAACCAAGTGCTCGTCTGTGCGCAGAGTAACATGGCTGTTGATTGGATCTCCGAGAAACTCGTGGATCGTGGTGTCAATGTATTAAGAATAGGTAATCCCACGCGCGTGAATGATAAGATGCTGTCGTTTACCTATGAGCGTCGCTTCGAGGCCCATCCTGACTATGATCAGTTGTGGGCTATTCGTAAGGCTATCCGTGAACTGCGAGGTCATCGGAAGCGTGGCGACGAGCGATACCACCAGAAGTTAGAACGGCTGAAGGAGCGTGCCACAGAATTAGAGGTACGCATCAATGCCCAACTCTTTGGTGATGCGCGGGTGATCGCCTGTACGCTCGTGGGCTCCGCCAATCGTCTGCTCGATGGACAGAAGTTCGGCACCTTGTTTATTGATGAGGCTGCCCAGGCACTTGAGGCTGCCTGTTGGATTCCGATAAGGAAAGTGTCAAGGGTGATACTCGCTGGCGACCATTGTCAGTTGCCCCCAACGGTGAAGAGTCTGGCGGCCTTGAAGGCAGGGCTCGGCAAGACACTCATGGAGCGTATCGTGGAGAACAAGCCCGAGGTGGTGACGTTGTTGAAGGTGCAGTACCGTATGAACGAGGAGATTATGCGTTTTTCGTCCGATTGGTTCTATGGCAATCAGGTGGAGAGTGCATCAGAGGTGAAATACCGCTCCATCCTCGACCTTGATATCCCTATGACGTGGATAGATACCTCTGAGTTCGAACTGCCCGAAGACAGCAGCCTGACTTTCAAGGAGGAATTCGTGGGAGAATCGTTTGGCCGTATCAACAAGGCTGAGGCCGAACTCACGCTGTTGGCCTTGGAGAACTATTTCAAGAAGATCGGTAAGGAGCGCATTCTGGATGAGCGCATCGACGTAGGCATCATCTCTCCTTATCGTGCCCAAGTACAATATCTGCGCCGTCAGTTGAAGAAGAAGGAATGGGTGAAGCCTTTCCGTCACCTCATCAGCGTGAACACTGTCGATGGTTTCCAAGGTCAGGAGCGCGACATCATCCTCATCTCACTGGTGCGTGCCAACGACGAGGGACAGATCGGTTTCCTCCGAGACCTGCGCCGTATGAACGTCGCCATCACCCGTGCCCGTATGAAACTGATCATCCTTGGCGATGCCTCCACAATGACCCGCCATCCCTTCTACAAGAAGCTCTACGATTACATCGAAGCCCTGTAAACTCACTGAGAACCGTCCCCAATGAGTTCGGCCAGTTTGTTCTTGATGTCTATCAGAATGTCAATGGGAACATTGATGATATTGCTGATATCTATCAGGTCGTGCGAACCGTCGGCGTAGGCGGTGAAGTCTCTGATAACATTCACGCTGTCGTGTGATCCCCGGTAGCTGATCGTTGGGTAGAGGCCCCGTTTGCCCAGTTGAGGCTCACACTGGCAGGTCATGGTGTAGTGGTAGTTGTTCTCCAGCGCCATGATTACCTTCACCATTACGTCATAAGCACCCTGAAGGCCCTCAGGCGATATAAGGTCCATATTGTCTGCTGAGGTGTGGTACTCGGGATACTTGGTGTATAGGCTACGGCAGAATCCGCACACGGGCAGATTAACACCCGCAGAACCATACTGCCGCTCATCCGATCCCCTGTCGAGGAAGGAATACTTCTTATACTCCGGGAAGTGGAACTTAAGCACATTCTGCATGACCCTATCTGTCAGGGTGTCACCGTATTTCGTGGCGAGATAGGAGTAGGTCCTGTCATCGCCCACGCAACTCAGTACGAAGCCCGCCTTGACATGCTTCAAGAGCGCATCTAGATTCCTGCTGATATAAGTGATGGCACCGATGGTTTCAGGATTGATGACGAAGCGATAGGTATAACGACGGTCCTTCATCTGCAGGACGTACTTCATCAGTTCCGTCAGGACCACAGGCCCCGACAGATCATCATTGGCCATCGAGGGATGACAGAGGTAGGAAGAGAACAAAATCTCGTCATCCGTCTGTCCTGGGACGATGAGTTCGCCGTAGGTCAGACTGCCGTCTTCGAGTGTACTGTCTATCACCACGTGGTATTCTTCGTCCGTCAGCGTCTGCTTCTGGTTCTCTGTCATGCAGAATCCCCAGCGCTCTTTATAATAGGAGGTGACGTAGGGAATCCAATCTGGTTGGTCTGGCATGGTATAGACATGCTCCAGGAGTTCCTCACGGCTCACCACCTTATCGATGGGCAGCGAATAGCCTACGATGTGCAGGTTGGAATCCTTGAAGTCGATCACCTTGTCGCCGTTCAGTCTGTAGATGCCACCGCCACGGATGTTCCACTCCTTGGGAACAGTCCAGTCGAAGACCGCCGTACCCGTGGGCACCTCATAGACCTGGATCTCTGGCACCTCCTCACGGAGCATCTCCAACGACTCCCTGAAGCCGTTGCCCGTGATACTGCGACAGATGGGGAACATCCTACCTGCCAGGGCGTACATCGTCTTTCCGTTCTCTGCTCCCATGTTTACCAGGCTGTTTGTCCGCCGTCGATCATGATATTCACACCCGTCACGTATTTCGAGGCCTCTGAGGAGAGGAAGATCATGGCACCCACCAGATCATCGGGATAACCGATTCTGCCGAGCATCGTCTTATAGGCCAGTCTGTCCTTAAACAATTTATTCTCCTGCACGTTCTCGTGGGGGAAGGAACCCGGACTGACACTGTTGGCGCGGATATTGTATTTTGCCAGATACGAGGCACAATACTTCGTCAGTTCCACCGTGGCAGCCTTACCGGCACCGTAGTTGGGTGTGCTGTTGAAGGGTGTGTCGAAATAGGTTCTGGGATCAGGAGCCCCCACGGCATACAGCGATCCGATGTTCACGATGCTGCCGCTCTTGCTCTTCTTCATATAGGGGATGATCTCGCGGATGGTGCGGAAGGTGTAGCCGATCGTACCGTCGATACCCTTCTGCCAATAGGCGTCGTCCATCGTCTCCACATCCGTCATCACCCCAGCGCCCAAGTTGGCGGCCATGGTGATGAGGTTGTCGATGACACCCGTCTCACCTGCTGCCTGTTTCAGGGCGGCCTTGATGGCCTCCGTGTCGCCTAAGTCGCATGATATGTAGTGGATGCGTGAGGGTTCGCTGATATCCTCGATCTCGCTGATCTTGTAGTCGATGACATAGACATCGGCACCGTAGTCAACCATGCCTTTGACAATCTCACGGCCCAGATAGCCGCAGCCTCCAGTGATCACGGCCTTCCGTCCTTCGAGGGAAAACATATTCTTATAATCCATCGTCGTATATTATTAAATTAAACCTTTCGTAATTCTCAATGTCTCGTAAGCCGCCTCAGGGGTGTTGATGTTCTCCATCTTACCCTTCGACAGATAGAGGTCCAAGAAGTAGGCCATTTCGTCCTGATAGAAATGGTCGTCAGCCCCGTAGTGCTCCACCTCTTCCTTGACTTTCAACTCACAGCTCTGTTTGTTGAAATCGACTACCACGACATCGTCCTCTGCATAGAGTTCCGTCTGACGGTTTCTCACCCTACCGAAATAGTCGAGATGCATCTCCACCACCTTGTCACCGTATTCGAAGATATAGGTGGCCAGGTCACAGGCGTCCATCTCCAGATGCGAGAACTGCCCTGCCACACGGTGCACCTTCTGCGGCTTGCCGAAGAGGTAGATCATATAGTCGATCTCGTGCAGCAGATCCACATCCACACCACCGCCCCTGTCGTTGAAACAACGGAAACTCTTGCGGTAGTCCCTGCCTGGCTGCCAAGTGGGCATATAACTCGAGAAGATAATCCTGGCGGAATACACACGATGGCTCTCCACACAGGCCTTCAGCTTCTGGACATATTTCGTGAAACGGATGGGACAGGCCACGTAATACACATCCTCCTCCCTCTTGGGGCGCACGGCCTCGATGGGATAGTCGAGCGTGTCGAAGACGGGCTTCTCGATGAACATCGAGTCGCAGATATCGCGGTACTTCATGATATTGTCGTAGTGCGTCTTCGTCTCGTCCGTCACAAACAAGATGTCGTAGTGACTGTCCAGATCGGCGTCGCTTCTGACCTCGCGCCTGATCTTCTGGGCGATAGCCTCGGGCAGCACCCTGTCGCTGTATCTGACGGCATCGATCTCCAAGGGAATGCCCCTGCTCTTGCAGAGTTCAGTGAAGTTGGTGATATGACGGGAACCTATCGAACCCGTGGCTGTGAATAATACCTTCATGCGATTAGTCCTTTTGGTGCATTAAGTCGTATTTCATCTCCATCAGTTTCCAGTCCTCCATGGTGTCGATGTCCTGCGACTCCGACTCTGCCAGGATAAAGGGCAGGGTGTGCTCCGTATAGAGTTTCTGGTCGCGCAGCAGGGCGTAGGTCTTAAAGAGGAAGAACTGGTTGCAGTCGTGGTAGATGGTCTGCAGGTCCTGCGAACGGGCGTAGTAGTTCTCGGGGTGCAACTGCTTCAGTTCACCGTTCTCGTCAATGACGGTAGCCCGCTGTGGGGGATAGGAATAGGCTTCCACGGTACAGATCGACTCTGCACCCTCCATGGTGCTCAACCGCTCGAAGGCCTTTACCAGATTCGAAGGCTTCAGTAGGGGCTGGGTGGCATAGACGGCGAGCACGTACTCAAACTCCATGCCGCGCTTCTTGTATTCATTCACCACCTCCACGAGTACGGCGGCCACACCAGCCGTGTCGTTCGAAGTAGAGGCGTCTCTAAGGAAGGGTACCTTCGCACCGTATTGCTTGGCGACCTCGGCAATGACGGGATCGTCTGTCGAGACCATGATCTCATCGGCGATGCCACTCTCCTCTACGGCCTTGATGGAGTACGAGATGATGGGAGCGCCTTTGAAGTCGGCAATGTTCTTATGGGGAATTCTTTTACTCCCGCCTCTGGCTGGAATAATACAAAGACATTTTTTCATTTCGTGATGGGATAGTCTGTTACATTCAACAACGCTTCTACGAACTCGCGGAAGACACCCTCTCCGCCTTTCTTCTTCAACTGGATGGCAGTGAGTTTCCTGATGTAGGCAGGGGCACTGGCGGGAACACCTGCAACACCCACCACCTTCAGCAGTTCGATGTCGCCTAAGTCGTCACCAATAAAGGCTACCTCGTCGAGCGTGATGCCCAACTGTTGGCAGAGCCCGTTGGCTACCTCCACCTTATTCCTGACACCCTGGTACAGGAAATCCACCTTCAGTTTTTCGGCCCTTCTCTTGACGATTTCCGTCTCTTCGCCCGTGATGATGCCCACGGGGATATTCTTCTGGTGGGCAAAGAGCACACCCGCACTGTCGTAGGTGTGGAACTTCTTCCACTCGTTACCCGTCTGGTCGTAATACATACCACCATCCGTCCATACGCCGTCAATATCCGTCAGGATCAGTTTGATTTCTTTCATGCGATGTCGTCTTTATAGATGATCTCGTTGGCCTTGATTTCCTTCTTGGCCACCTTGCCGATCACCTGTTCTTTCTGGTCCCACTTAAAGCCGTCACCAGGACTCAGCATGTGGATGTCGTCCTCGGTGATGGTCTCGCCCGCCTTGATGGTGCGGCGCGTGGCTATCGAGCGCTCCAGTTTGATCTTCGAAGCCTCGACGCTCTTGTCGATATAGATATCCTCCACACCCATACTCATTTCAATATAACGGATGTCGCGCACCATGCGGTTCACACCGTCAGGACCTAATGAACCGATTTGATCCGTACCCTTCATCCTACGGTCGATGGTGATGTGCTTCTCGATGATCTCAGCACCCATGCCCACGGCCACCACAGGGGCCGAGATGCCGATGGTGTGGTCTGAGAAGCCGATCTTATACTGTCCGTAGTGCTTCTTCAGGTAGGTGATGGTATTGAGGTTGAGGTTTTCTGGCCTCGTGGGATACTGCGACACACAGTGCAGGATCGAGATATCGGAGTGATACCTCGTGATCACGTCCAGGGCCTCGTCGAGTTCCTTCTTCCCGGCCATACCCGTTGAAAGGATGATGGGGATCTTGGTCTCTGCCAGTGCGGCGAGCAGGGGCAGGTTCGTCAGGTCGCGACTGGCCACCTTCAGTTTATCTGGTGTAAACAACTTCAGCATATCCAAGCACTTCTTGGCACAGAGTGTCTCGATAAAGTCGAGCCCCAAAGACTTGGCGTATTGATAGACCTCATAGTGCTGCTCCTCGTTGAGTTCCAAGAAGGCACGGTGCTCACCGTAGGTCTTGCCGAAAGAGTTGGGCGAGTTGTAGGGCATGCTCATGGCTGAGTCTGTCAACTCCTCGCTCAGGTCGCGCTTCGTCATCTTCACGGCGTTCATCGGCTTCAGATAGATACCGAACATATCCTCTTTGATGGGTCTGGCTACGAGTTCTACGATGAGCTTCGCCAGATCGACAGACCCGTTATGGTTTTGCCCGATTTCTCCAATGATGTATGTCTCTTTCATAATCCTCTTTATAAATATGGGTGCAAAGGTAATAATCTTCGAGCGAAATACCAAATATATTTGGATATTCTTTGTTTTTTGGATGAAGATTATTAACTTTGTGGCCTGAGTGTAATAATGTGTAATGAATTTCTTGCAACGAGACGTGAAAAAACCTACCTTTGCACCGTCCGGACAGACAAACTGAATGTTGAACGATTAAAAACAGAAAGCAAGAATGAAGAAACTATTATTCATGTCGCTGATGGCCATGTTGGGCCTCACGACGGTAAATGCACAGAAAACGGTGGTGGCTCAGAAGAACCAGCAGGTCTTTGATGTGGTAGAACAGATGCCTGAATATCCTGGTGGTATGCAAGCCCTGTTTGAGTATCTGGGCCAGAACCTGAAATACCCTGAAGATGCCAAGGAGCAGAAGATAGAAGGAAGGGTGATTGCCATCTTCGTTGTTGAAACAGATGGTAGTATCAGTAACGTGGAGGTTGTCAAGCCCGTATTCCCCTCGCTTGATGCGGAGGCTGTCAGGGTTCTGTCGGGTATGCCCAAGTGGAAACCTGGCATGCAGAGTGGTAAAGTGGTAAGAGTGAAATATACAGTACCTATTAACTTCAGTCTGTAATGAGATCACTCTCCCTTTTAATACTTTCCCTCTTGATTGTGGGCTGCTCGTCTGAGCAGTCCCACAATGAGTTCCTGACGGAGGCAGAGCAGATCGTATTTGAACAACCCGACTCCGTGGTGAGGATGCTCGCTCCCCGTTGGTACGATACCAAGATGAACGAGGCTGATCAGGCACTCTACGGCCTGCTCTATACAGAGGCCCTCCATCGTAGTGGTCTCTATACGGAGGCCGATTCGCTGATCCTCTTCAGTAGGAAGTATTATAAGGAAAAGGGCGATCAGGAACACCTGTCGAGGGCCTTGCTCCATCATGCCATCATCCTCTACAAACAGAAGCAGACCCACGAGGCTGTGCTTACCATGAAACAGGCAGAAACGCTGGCCGAGGATATGGATCAGCCGGCCTTCAAGTGGTATCTCTATTCCGTGTTGGGTGATGTGAATGATAATGTGGGCAACTTTACCCAGACGCTGCGTTACTACAAACAAGCCCTTGCCGAAGCCCGGCACTATAAGAAAGACGAGTGGATTGTCCAGACCCTCAACAACATTGCCACCACCTTCGACCTCTTGGGCCAGAGGGATAGCCTGAAGTATTACACGGATCTGGCTAAGCCATACGCTCCCAAGACGGAGGGTGAGATTCGTGCTACCTATCTGGTGAATAAGGCCAGTTATCTGATAAGTCTCGCCAAGTATCAGGAAGCCAAACGCCTCCTGCTGGAGTCCATGCGCTACACACCAACCGACAGGGCCTCGAAACTCCTGGCAGACATCTATATGAAGGAGGGTGATATAGCGTCGGCAGCCCAACATTGGTATCGCCTGACGAACTCGTTCTCGCCCGATGTCAGCATCCAGTCCTATCGCTTGCTGATACAATACCTGAATCGTAAGGGTGACAGGGAAGCGGCCTTGGAGTATAGTCAGCGGCTCAATGAGGTGTACCAGAAACTCTACGAACGGAGTGATGCTGCTGGTATCATCGACCTGCAGACGCAGTATGATGACCAGCAAAAGGAACGACGACAGTATCAGACCACCATCTTCTTGTTGACGGCTATTATCCTGTTGATCGTGATGGCGGCCGTTGCCGTCTGGTATATCCGCAGACGCATCGACCTGCTGAACACCCGTTTTGTGGAAAGTCAGCAGAAGTACGACCTGACACGCAGTGAACTTACCAAGATGCGCCACCAGAAGGAGCGCGAGATGAAGGAGAACTCGCAACAGTTGAAGGAGGCGATCAGCCGACTGCACGCCACAGCCAACAAGGGTAGGGTGGCCAATGACGAGGATATCAACGCACTGGCTCAGTGCTCTTATGCCTTGAGTCCAGAACTGCAAGTGTTGTTATCCGTCCTGAACACCAAGGAACAGTCTATCTGTCTGCTGATTCGCCATAACTTCCAGCCTACGGAGATTGCAGCCCTCACCATTTCTACGCCTCAAACCATTACCAATACCCGCGTGCGTTTGTTGAAGAAACTCTTCGGCCAGACGGGCGGTGCCAAGGACTTTGATGCTGCTATTAAGGCCGTTAACTAAGGTTATGGGAAAAGTTAACAACTAAAGAAACTGTTTAATTTAGTTTAAAAACTAAGCCTTTTAGTTGTATATAACGAAAAGTTTTAGTTACTTTGCGCTCAGATATTGATAATTGACGCAAGTAAACGGTAAAACTTAAAACCCGAAAGCAATGAAGAAACTGACCAACAAGGAAAAGGAAATCATGGATCTGTACTGGAAGCACGGACCCATGTTCGTTCGCGAGTTGCAGGAGCATTATGCCGAGCCTCGTCCTCACTTCAATACGCTCTCAACGATCGTCCGTATCCTGGAGCGCGAGGGCTTCCTCGACCACAAGCAGTTTGGCAATACCTACCAGTATTACCCCCTCATCTCAGAGGCGGAGTATGGACGCAAGTCGATAGCTGGTATTATCAAGAACTACTTCGACGACTCTTATCTCTCTGCCGTCTCCTCGTTTGTCAAAGAAGAGAAGATCAGTGTAGAAGAACTGCGCGAACTCATCAATCAGATAGAGAATAGTAAATAGTCAAATTGTAAATTGTCAAATAGTCAAATATGCTCGGTTTTCTGATATACGACGCCAAGGTGGCCGTGCTCATAGCGGTATTCTATATGTTCTACCGCCTGATGCTGGCCCGCGAGACCTTCCACAGAGTCAATCGTGTCATGCTGCTCCTCACGGCTGTTGCCTCGTTTGTGTTGCCCTTGTGTGTGATCACCATGCACGAAACGGTCACGATGGAGGCGACACCCATGATAACTCTCGACGAGTTGTCGATGGACGATGTCGCTCCTGTAGCCGAGCCAGTCGTTGAGATGCCTTGGTGGCAAATAGCATTACCTGTTTTATTTTTCATAGGTATGCTGGCGACGTTGGGCCACACCTTGATGTCGATGTTCAGAATCCTCATGCTAATCAAGCGAAGCGAGAAGCATCCCATGCCTGATGGTATCACGGTCTGCGTGTCCGGAAACGCTCACGTGACGCCTTTCAGTTGGATGCACTATATAGTCATGAACCAAAGCGACTATGCAGAACAAAACACTGCCATTCTCGCCCATGAACGGGGACATATCCGTCTCAAGCACTCTTGGGACCTGCTCCTCGTTGACACCCTCACCGCCCTCCAGTGGTTCAACCCCGCCATGTGGATGTTGCGCTCTGACCTCAGGGCCATCCACGAGTACGAGGCCGACGGTGCAGTACTCTCTTTAGGGATTAACGCGCGTCAATATCAATATCTGTTAATCACTAAAGCCGCGAGCATTGGCGGGTACTCCCTTGCCAACGGCATCAGTCACAGTACCCTTAAAAACCGAATTAATATGATGTTACATAAGAAATCCCAGACCAGTCATTTGCTGAAACTCCTTGCCCTCGTGCCCATCGTAGGCTTAACTCTCGCTGTCAATGCTGAGAAAGTACAGGATGTCGTGTATGCCGATGCTCCTGAAGAGCCTTCCATTGAAGAGATGATCGCTGAGGCTCAGCCCGATGCGATGGATATGGCTGCATCGGAAACCATTTCTTTCAAAACAGTATTAGGACCAGATTACTTCCCCATGGACGGAGTCTCTGTAGAGGTCGTTCATAATGGCAAAGTCGTCGAGAAGACTGAGACGGGTTCTGATGGAACGGTCACCCTGACACCTGCTGTTGGCTCAACGGTGCGTTTCATCACAAACGTGATCGAAGAGGATCCCAATAGCGACATCGTGACCGAAACTGCCGAGGTCAAAGAGGTAAAGGTTACCAAAGAGATGTTGGCCAAGGGTGGTGTTCTCGTTGTATCCTTTGGCGTAAGCGATGAGGTGGTAAAAATCAAGGTTCACGTGACGGCCAAGGAAGACGGAAACCCTATTGTTGGCGCCGTGGCTCAGATCGCAGGAACCAAGAAAGGCTCTGTATCCGACTTTGACGGTAACTTTACGCTCGAAGCCAATATTGGCAGTAGGGTAGAGGTGTCTTACATTGGCTACGATACGAAGAGTCTCATCGTGAAGAAAGGCAGTTCTCAGGAATACGAGATTACCCTGGAGAAGGAATCTGCAGACAAATCCCAGAAGGTCTTCGACGTCGTCGATGAGATGCCTGAGTTCCCTGGTGGTAGTAATGCCATGTTCGAGTATCTGGTCAAGAATATCAAGTATCCTGCAGAGGCAGAGAAGGCTGGTATTGTGGGCCGTGTGATTGCAACATTCGTTGTAGAAAAGGATGGAAGCGTCTCTAACGCCAAGGTGGTTAGGAGTGTTCATCCTGCCCTCGATGCTGAGGCTCTGCGCCTGATTAAGGGCATGCCCAAGTGGACGCCTGGTAAGCAGAATGGCGAGGCTGTGAGTGTAAAATTTACGGTTCCTATTTCCTTCCACCTCCAAGGTGAAAAAGCTGGAGCCTCTAAGGATGATGATATAGATAAAGATATAAAAGAAGTCGTTGTGGTTGGCTATGGCGACGAGAAGCCTTCAACCGAACGTGTTTACGTAACCCCCCAAATTGTCAACTCACCTTATATCATTGTTGATGGCAAGCCCATGGACGGGGCCAAGTTGAAGGATATTGATCCCAAGACCATCGATCACATGGATATCCTAAAAGACAAGGCTGCTATCGAGAAGTATGGCGAGAAGGCCAAAAACGGTGTGCTCATCGTTACCACGAAAAAGAAATAAAAAATGGCGAAAGCGTCATGTTTGGCAATAACCTCCTTAAATTCAGAAAGATACGGATATGATACTTATTGAAAAAGCATCATATCCGAAGGAGGGGTTTCCGTAACAGCAAAACAACTTGTTTTGGTGAAGAAGAGAGTATCTTAACGCCCCAAAGAGATGGTCTTAACGATACCAAAACAAGTTGTTTTGCTGTTGTGATGGAAAGTGATGCTTTTGCGAAAGGGGTCACTTTGATAAACAACTGATAGTTAAAGAGTTATATTAAAAAGTGATGCTTTTATGAAAAATATAGAAATGAAAATAACGTTGAGTCTTTTTGTCCTCGCCCTGCTGGCAGTTTCCCCTGTCAGGGGCGAGGTTTTTTCTAAGAACTCTAAGACCATAGAGCCCGTAGCCGACTCCCTTACCCTCTGCCTACAGGCTGGTGATAGTTGCATGCAGCAGTACAACACGTTTGAGGCGTTGGAATACTTCCAGCAGGCATACGCCCTCGCTGACAACAGCACCACGCGACAGAAACTGGCTGATTGCTACTACAAGCGCGCCAACTACCGCCAGTGTGCCGATCTGCTGAAGAATCTCGAGCAAGACAGTCTCTCGCACGAGGCTTTCCGCCAACTCTGCTTCAGTTATCAGAAACAGGGCGATACCGATTCCTATATCTACTGGACGCAACAGTTGGTAAACCGCTACCCCATGGATGGTGAGATGGTGGCAGGACTGGTACGCGCCTTCGCTCAGAACAACCAGCCGCAGAATGGTCTGAGATACGGCAGCAAATATAGTCTCTACGACATGCATAATATCCTTGTAAACCGTGCCATGGCTGATGCTTATTTCATGGACCGTAACTTTACGGCAGCGCTCGTGTGGTATCAGGATCTGCTCGAACAGGGCGACTCCACCTTCAATACACTCTATTCGGCAGGTATGTGCTATTCACAGATAGAAGACTTAGAACGTGCTTATAAGTATTTGCAACTGGCCTTTCTCATCAGTGGTATGCAGCACTATGGTTGTGCCTACCGCCTCGGTGTGATCTGCGTCGATACCAAGCGTTACGAGGAGGGACTTGGCTATCTGGCACTCGCACGCGATCTCATCAAACCCGATACCACCGTGATGAAGGCCATCACCCTTTCGCAGGGCGAAGGCTACTACCTAACGGAGCATTATCCCGAGGCCGTCGCCGCGTGGAAAGAGCACCTCACCTATAATCCCCGCTCCATCGCCACCTATTACAACATCGCCAATGCCTGCGCCTATCTGCTCAACGACGGTGAGCAGGCGAAGTCCTATTATCAGCAGTTCCTCGCCGCCGCCCGTAAGGAAGAACATCCCACCGCCCAACTCACGGAGATGATCTCGAAATCCGAGGAAATGCTGAAGTACTACGAGAAGGCAAATAAACTCAAGAATAAGTAGTTAGGGCACACTGGGGCCTGGCCCTTTTGTGCCCTTTATCAGCATACAGCATAGCGTCTGGCTGAACGAATGCTGGGGATTGTCGCTGGCATAGTCCCAGTACATGCCGCCTCTGAGGCCATGGTCAAGGATGTACTGGCACTTGGCCGTGAGCGACTTCACATCCTCGCCGCCCCATACGAATTCGCCCTTGTCGTTCACGATATAGGGCACCTTGCTCTCCTCACTCCAACGGCGCTCATAGCCCTCGGGCAACACGCCCGTCTCCCTGAACGCCTTCATACCGGCATCCTCGCGATTACCCTTGCCGTAGAAGGGTACACCCATCACCAGTTTCTCCTTGGGCACACCCGCCTTCAGATGAGCCTCTACTGCCTTGCTCGACGTACACCCGCCAGAGATGTCCGAGGGATAGAGGGCTGCATGGTGTGCCTCGCCCTCGCTCATGTCGTAGGCCATCACGTTTACCAGATCCAGATAGCCGATGCAGCTTTTGAAGTCGATATACTGGGCATCGCATACCGTCGCCGCCGTCAGCAGTTTCTCTTGGCCGAGAGCCCTCCGCAGGTCAGCCATCAGCAGGGTGAAGTTGGCTGTATCGTCAGGTGACGAAGAAATATTGGCCGTGCTCTGTGTGGGATACTCCCAATCAATATCGATGCCGTCGAGGCCGTATTCCTTTACCACGCGCTGGCAGTCGTTGGCAAACTTCTCGCGGTTCTCCTTCGAGGCCGCCATCTCACTGAACCGTCCGCTGCCCCAACCGCCGATGGATAGCAGCACCTTCAACTTCAGGTTCTGTTGTTTCAGTTCCACGATCATCCTTAACCGCTCAGGGTTATCGATTCTCACCCCGTCGAACGAGTCGTTCACATGGCCGAATGCATAGTTAATGTGCGTCATCACATCAGGGTCGGGTACCTCGTCTGTCCATGAGGTCACGTAGGCTCCCACCACCATCTCAGGCTTCTGAGCCTGGCTCTGTACCGTCCATGCCAGCCCAAATACTGCCAGTAGGAAGATAGTGTAAATAATCTTTTTCATTGCGATACCAGTTTTTGTGTTTGCAAATATATACTTTTTATTCTATATCTATTATGATTTCATTATCTTTAACAAGATATTTTGTTGTCGATACGGGAAAAATATGCGCGGTTTTTTTGTGGTTTCAATGAATTGAGTTACCTTTGCACTCAGAAACCGATAACGTGAATCAACGATGATTGAAATTCGTGAGGTAACAACCAAAAAAGAACTGAAACAGTTTGTGCAGTTCTACTACGACCTGTATCGCGGGAACGACTGTGCCGTGCCTTTCCTGTATTTTGATGAGATGGCTACGCTGCGTAGCGATAAGAACCCCTCGTTTGAGTGTTGTGAATCGGCCTATTTCCTGGCGTATAAGGACGGGAAAATAGTGGGACGCGTGGCCGCTATTATCAACCGCCGTGCTAACGAGCGTTGGGACTGTCATCAGGTGCGTTTCGGATGGTTCGACTTTATCGACGACCTCGAGGTCTCGACAACTCTGTTGAAGGCTGTTGAGGACTGGGGTAAGGCCAGGGGAATGGTGGAGATTGCCGGACCCTTGGGCTTCATCGACACCGACCGCGAGGGTATGCTGGTGGAGGGCTTCGATCAACTCTCTACGATGTACGTGAACTATAACTACCCCTACTATCCGCAGCACATGGAGCGGATGGCTGGTTTTAAGAAGGACAACGACTACGTGGAGTGCAAGGTAAAGGTGCCTGAGGAGGTGCCCATGAAGTTTGCGAAGGTAACGGAGATGGTGCGCCGCCGCTATGGCCTGAGGGTGCATAAGTTTACCCGTAAGGAACTGATTGACGAGGGCTATGGCCGTAAGGTGTTCGACCTGCTCAACGCCACCTACAAGGACCTCTACGGTTTCAGTCAGTTGTCGGACAAACAGATCGACAAACTCGTAAACGACTATATCAAGATTGCTGACCTGAACCTTGTGACGGCCATCATGGACGGCGACCAGATGGTGGGTTTCGGCATTACTTTCCCCTCATTCTCGAGGGCTTTGCAGAAGACGCGCGACGGACGGTTGTTCCCCATGGGGTGGTGGCAGGTACTGAAGATCCTGAAGTGGCACAAGACGCCTATCGTGGATCTTTTGCTGATTGGTGTGCTGCCCGAATATCGTGTCAAGGGCGCCAATGGACTGATCTTTGACGACTTGATCCGTCAGTTCCAGGCCTACGGCTTTGAGTGGGCAGAGACGGGACCGATGATGGAGACCAACGACGGAGTGCTCTCGCAGTGGCAGTATCTGGAGGCCACGATCCACCGTCGTCACCGCTGTTACAGGAAACTTTTAGGATGAATCGATTCAAGACCATATTCTGCTTAACATTCCTTTTGTGCTTGTCGGCTCTTGCCCAGAAGCCTATCCAATTGGGAGGCTCATGGGAGTATGCCATCGGTGAATCACCAAAGTATAACGACTATGTGATGTTGCCTGGCGAGGTAAAGTCAGACGGGAAAGTGTGGTACAGACATGGTGTGTATGTGCCTCAGGACTGGTATCGGCAGCGTATCACACTCTATTTGGAACGGTTGTATGCGGATGCAACGATTTATGTGAATGACCAGAAGGTGGGGCATGATTCGTTACGATGTGCCCCCCACGAGTACGACGTGACTGAGTTGATCGTTCCCGGACAGCGGAATACTGTGGTGGTGTGCGTGGCGAAGTCGGAGCGGAACGGTATCTTCGGAAAGATGGAACTGCGTGCGGGTTCGAGACAATTATATCTTCGCGAGTTGCATATCCAGCCGTATCCCTTTGATGGCAGGGTGCACTTGGATGTGACCATGGGCGGCGACGCACTGCGGTTCGACGATTATATCGTAGAGGTGATGGCGCAGCGTACGGACGTCGATTCGGCTGGCATCATCCGCCGCTATTATAACATGACGAAGCGTCACTCGACCTTCGATATGTTCTTAGGCAATGAGGTGGCTCTCTGGGATGAGTTCCATCCGCATCTCTATCGCCTCGTCATCGACTTTGGCGACGGCTTTCTTGAGACAGCCATAGGCATGCGGGAACTGAAGACAGACAGTTCGCAGGTGATGATCAACCAGCGTCCACTGTATCTGCGCAGTGTGGTGATGGGTAATCCTGGATTGGAGTCGGGGAGCACGCTCTCTGCCGAACAGGCGTGGTTCGACTTCTTGCAGAAATATAAGCATTGGGGATTCAACCATATTCGTTTTGAGGATTATTGTCCTACGGAGGCAGCCTTCGCTATGGCCGATAAGTTGGGCTTGTTGTTACAGCCTGGGGGCATCAAGGGCGAGAAGCAGACGAAGCGTGTGCTTAATGCCTACGGTCATCATTCCTCTTTGATGATGACAGAGGTGGAGGGTATCGAACGGATTCCTGCGCAGAAGGACTTTTCTATCGGCTATTATAAGGAAAGGATAGAGCGTAATCTGAAGACGGCAGATTCCAAGGGCTTCCAGTTGGAGGACTTTGCTTGGCCTGAGAAGGGCGAACCAGCGAAGGAATGGACAGAGTTTTGTGCGCCTATCGTGCCGTTGGCGAAGTTCCAGAAGTATGAGTATTCAATGACTGACTCATTGGAGGTGCCTTTGGAGGCCTGTAGTGCTTTCTATGGCGAGATACAGGCTGCTCGTGTCACTTATTTCATCTGCGATGATAGTATGAAGGTGGTGCAGGGTGGACAACTTGCTGTGGCTCAACTGCCTATAGGGAAGAATATCCCGTTGGGGAGCGTGATGATTCCTCTCAGCGAACTACCCGCCCCAGGTAAGTATTCCCTCTACGTGGCCATCGCAGGCCGATTCCGCAACCACTGGGAGTTTGAACTCACTGGGGACGGTTCTCTGTGAGTCCTCCAAGAACTCACAGAGAACCGTCCCCAGTGAGTTCACCGTTTAGCAAGTCACAGATTTCTTGTGGTTTCATCGAGAGGCATCTTACGTAGATCTCATAGGGATAGCCCTGGAGAGATGCCTTTGAACGCTGTTTGCGATACTTTGCTATCTGTTCGTCGGTGACGCCTCCCTTGACATTGTCCTTATAGCGTATGCCAATAAATGTACGACCTTTGTATTTGTCAACATAGAAAGAGTCAACTCCCGACAGTTGCACAACCCATGGCTCTGGGGCGTTCACCCTCAACTGTTGATCAGTGATAACAAGATAGGTCCGGCGTTTGATGTATGCAGGGACTAAAATGATGGAAGTCATGCAGATGAACATCGTTATCATGTGATACTTATCTGCCCCTATAGCCCCTGGGCCTCCAACGGCTCTGCTAACACCCATGATAATGGCCCAACATGCTGCCACAGCCAAAAGAATGAAAATCCATACCTTGATGGACACTTTGATTTTAATTTCGTTCATATTCTATTCTTCATTTCAGTTTCTCTTTCAGGGATTGCAATTCGAAGTCGAAGTTGTGGAGGCCGTGGAGTTGGATGTCTTCACGCACACGACGGCCATCTGGGGTGAAGGTCTCGTAGTGGGGGATGCCGCTAAACTCTAAGAGTTCTTGCAGACGGCGGAAATCGGCATTGCTGACGCAGACGGTTTCTTCGCCAGCGAGCCATTCAGTCACATATTTGTGATAGGCTTCGCTGCCCTCGGCCGTGCGCTCTCCAGCGAGGAAGATGAGTTTTACGTCATCGCGCTTGGCAATCTCTGCACGCAGGGCCTTACTGCTCTGGATGGCAGCGCGACAAGGCCCGCATCCCATACCCCAGAAGTCGATCATCACATAACGACCAGGATACTTGTCCAGGACGTCGCGGATGATCTCTGCGCCAGGGCCCTCAGGCAGCGGAGAGGCTAAGTCTTTCTGCGCCATCTGTGTCTGATAGAACTCCTCGGCTTTCTGGCGAATATAGGGATGTGTGAACATAGAGAGATAAAGGGGATACATGTTGCTCACCGATTCGGTGTTGGCTGCGATAGAGTCGCGTCGTTCCTTGACAATCGTCGTATCTGCCATGATGATGGGTATCGCCACTTCATTCTGACGCCATAGGTCGAAACCTCTCTGCATGTCATTAAGCATGCAGAGTTGCGCTGTCAGATTATTACGCTTTCCTGTCATCTCGACCAACGTGGCGTTGCCTTTTTCTATAGAGAGTTTTCTATTGACCAAGTCATAGTTGTAAGTGCCGTTTTCGTCCTCCATCACATCTTGTTGCGCTTTACGGACGGGGTTGGCAAATTGTATGCGGTTGATGGTGAAGAAGAAGTCGTGGTTAACCAACAGCAACGGATTATCGAAGTCGATGCGCTGCAAAGCCTTGTAGTTGTTGATGTCTCTAACGGTTTGCAGTTCCACGCTGTCTGTCACCAATCGTGTCCAACTTCCGTCTTCATTTTCCTTCCAAGGGGATAGTCTGTCTTCATGATACATGGCATAGTCCATCAGGGCTAAAGCGTAAATGGACTGCATCTCACCTAAGGCTAAGTGCATCTCCATGGGCGTGAAGTGGTCACGACGGCTGATCATGTCGATCCGGTTCAGCATATTCTGCCATACTTGTTCTGCCAAGAGGTTGGCTTCATTGAAATTCCCCTCGAACATATTGAGAGGCCTGCCTAATTCCTGTAATCGCAGGTCGGACTTCAGCCAGCGCTCCACCTCACGGCTGCTCCCGCTGTGATAGAAGCACTCATATCGTCCATGCTCGTCAGGTCGCACGGTGATGTCGATGGTTTCACCGGGACGGGCGAAGAATGGAATCTCGTAAAAACCCACCTTCGAGTTCTCTGAGGCATAGAACGACACCTTCATAGGATAGCTGAGCAGGATTTGCTTTTCGAACGTGCCGTCTGGCTCGATCTCTATCAGGAGCGTACCATTGTTCTTCTTCGTTACGTCATAGACATAACTCTCCATCGCCGTGAATCCAAAGCGCTCAGCATCGTAGCCCTCAATACGGCCACGGATGGTGACAGTGCCAGTGTTCAGCCAGTCAGCGGGGAGCGTATAAGGATTATTGGTATAGAACTGTTGTAATGTGGGCGCCTTTATTTCCATCTTCTTATCGTGGATACCGAGGAGCATGAAAGCCCGTTGCCCATCACCCTCGATAAAGTCGAAGGTCTGCACATGTTTTGGCATGGGCTCGAAATGCATGGTGAACTCAGTCATGCCGCTCTCTGGCGATTGTACCCATGTGTCAAGGGCTATCCCCTCAGCAGAGCGTAACGGATAGCGAAGACCGTCCTCGTCCTTCAGGTAGCTTTCCTTCACGAAGCGGAAGGATTGCCCTTGAGGGTACTGCATGGTGAAATGGATCGTCGTGGCCGTGTCGGTCATTATGACTTCACGGGCTTTCAACTCGCCCTGGAATACATTCGCACAAGCCATTGCCTCAGGGGCCTTGATAGTCTTGTAAGTTTTCGCCTGCCCTGTTATACAGACAAAGGCGAGGAGGATGGTGATAAAGGCATTCTTCTTCATAAGAACAGAGATGTTTGGTTTTACTTTCTTTCAAAGTGTGGCTCGTCATCACGACGCGCCACACTGGACCCGGGTTGACCTTTCTTATTGAATCAAAATCAGGTTTATTTCACGATGACTCTTGGATGATAATCGAAGAGTTTCTGGTTGTCGCGGAGTTGCTGGACGTTAAGGGGAAGCACGCAGCCTGACCAATTGGCGCCCCATGCACTGAAGGGCTCTCCAGCAGGATCAATATACGTAATATTAGATACGTCAAGGGGTAACGGATCGAAGACCAACACATAGGCCACATAATCCCCTGCCATGCCCTTCATGAAGAAAAGTTCGTCCATAGGCAGACCTTGTACCTCTCGAAGTTTGTACTGATGCCCCGTTTCGTCAATCAGTTTGGTATCCCGCTCAAAACTCCAATATTCGGTGGTCCAGTTCTGCTCGTAACCAATGGCGACATAGGTAGCATCTGGCGTGCGCCACATGGCCATTGTATGGTCCACTACAGGTTTGATCAGATGGGCATCTGTCACCACCTTCCACGTGTTCCAGTTCTGTCGGTCGTAGGGTTTGTCCTCGCTCATATGCGCTTTCTCCAAGCGGGGCTTATGGAATTGTGGGATAGTGTCGTAGTCCAAAGGCTGCCATGTGCCGAATACCTGATGGCGGATGGTGACAGGGGCACCCATCATTCCCCAATTGGGAAGACCATAAATCCTAACGTCCTTAGTCGTTTCAGCCAGAGGTGCGAAGAAGATTTTCAGGTCGATCACATCGCCTTTCTTCGCTCTGACGGTGAAGTGCTTGCGGTAGGTGTCAGGCTCTGTACGACGGATACGGTATTGCACACCCGTCTCCTGATCCACGAGGCTCGTCTCCTCTGAGGTCAGCCATAGGTTGGTCACCTCATCTGCTGGCATGCGGAAGTAGCAGTGCAGCACTGTCTCATTGTTTTCCTCAGTCAGTCGCCAACTCATGGGCATCATAGGCTGGTCGTCAAGTGGCATGTTAGCCACCTCTGGGAAGATCTTCAGGTAATCCTTCTCTATCGCGAATCCCTTTGGCTCGCAATAGTCCTTGATCCACTCCATATTCGTCATGTGCCATGAAGCTGTGGTCTTCTTCGAATTCTTGTCCTGTTTTACTTCCGGACGTGACACAAATACACCCACACTCTTAGCATATTCCTTCGTTTGCGCTTGCGAGGCGAGACCCGTCATCGCCAGGAGGCTCATTAAAAACAATCTTTTCATAAGGCTTTGTAGTTTAAAAATCTAATGTACTAATATTATGCGTCAGCTGTTCGCGATAATTCTGATAACAGGCCGAAGAGACATTGGTCTCTATTGGCGAGTGGGAACTGAAGAGCAGGATGCGCTCGCCGACGAGGCGTTCTGCTATCCAGAGGTATTTCTGGCCCTTGCACAGATCCTTCAGGGTGAAGAAGAACTGCTGGTGGGAGAAGTTCAGCAGGTAGCCAGGTGTCTTGCTGTCGTACCAGCAGGCGGCTTGCAGCAGACGGCCGAAGAGATCCATTCCCTGCTTGTCCTCAAAGACATAGGCCTTGCTGATGATGGCACTGTCTCCACTGCCCGAGGTACAGTCAAGTGCTACTGCCTTTACATGATTGTATTCAGCCATCTTGACAATGAACTCGTCCATGTGGGCAGGATCCTGATAGGTACTGTCCTCGATGGTCCTGATGGCGGCGTAGTGAAGCTGTGGCTCATTAGCTGATTCGGGAAGAGGAAGGTATTCGGCACGCTGATAGCCTTCTTCAACGATAGGCTGATCTTCCTTGGGCTGAGGAACCTGCTTGGAGGCTTTCTCGTCCTTGAGGACGATGCGCTCGATATGCTTGGACGGTGTGTCCAGTGGCTTCGGCGACATGTCCATAGGCTTCTGAGTCTCAGGATGTACGACCTGAGCCACGACGTCTGGTTCCTCAGGATGATACTCTGGCTTTGGCCATACGATCATCAGGGCGACGGCTATAGAGGCGGCTGCGGCCAGGATGGCAGGCCAGTGCCAACTGACGATGCGGGCCTTGCCTTCATCCTCTTGACGGCTAGGCTTCATGTCGGGCAGGCTGTTCATGATGCGGTCCGTCAGTGCGTCTGGATCGTCGATCATGGGTTGCTGACCTTTCAGTCCTTCTAATATATCGTCTATCTTATTCATATCCTAATTCCTTGAGTCGTTTTCTGATTGTCTGGTGGGCCACGAAGAGGTTGCTCTTGATTTGCTTGGCATCGAAGCCCGTGATCTGTTCCGCTTCGGCTGAGGAGAGCCCTTTGAGTTGGATGAGCGTGAACACCAGTCGTTGCTTGTCACTCAGGCCCTCGACCAGCGTTTTTATGATGGAGACCCATTGTCCGTTTTCCAGTGTCTGCTGACTGTCGTTGTCGGAGGCAAAGCGTCGCAGGGCCAACTGATCCTCAGGCATGCTCACAACACGGTTCGTCCGTCTCAGTTTGTCGATGCACAGCCGGGAGGCGATTGTATAGATCCATGTGCCGATGGTCTTCTGCTGATCTAAGTCCTTGATGCGCTGCCACACTCTGATGAATGTCTCCTGCACCATGTCCTTGGCCTCTTCTTCGTCGCACAACATCTTCAACGCCAGCGAGAAGATCATCCGCTGATGTGTCTGTACCACCCATCGGAAGGCGTCCTTGTCGCCTTGCTGGCAGCGGGTGATCATGTCGCGCTCTATCTGAGTCATTGAATGGTTGTCTATTTAATTTACGACGAAGGTAGGCAAAAGTCAAATGATAAACGAAGAAAAGTTGAAAATCTGTCTGACAATTAATATCTTTTAGTCTTTTACCACTGCTTTTTATCAAAACAAATGCGAAGAGTGCTTAATTTGCGCAAAAAGATTTGTCTGGACTTGGGGATTTCCCTACTTTTGCAACGATGAATCGATTCGCGATGAGGAAAAGGATGCTTTGGCTGTCGCTGATGATGGCGTTTTCGGGCTTGTCGGCTGCCGACCAGAAAAGGATGGTGGTGGTCGATATTGAGACGCTCATCCCCATCAGCGGCGTGAACGTGACCAGTAAAGAGGGTACCGTCACGACCGATTCGTTGGGCTGGTTCTCTGTGCCGGACAGTTGCCGCAGCCTCGCCTTCTCACATGTCAACTACGAAAGCCGTATTGTTAATATGGAGGAGGTGAACGATACCGTGTACCTGATCTCCAAACTGTTGAATATCAAGGAGGTTGTGGTCTTTGGCCATGCCCAATACAGGGATGATATGAAAGCCCTGAAGAAACAGTTGCGTCTTGAGAAGAATGAGGCCGCGCTGCTGGCGGCCAATCCTGCCTCGGGTGGGAATCTCCTCAGTTTGTTGGGTTATATCATCCCCAAGAAGTGGCGGCAGAGCAAGAAAGCAGCCCGTCGGGAGCGCTTGAAGCGAATCTTGGAAGAATACTAATCATAAAAGAATAAGGATATGGATGAGATGACTTGGGAGTTTGTACTCCGTATTTTCGTGGCGGCCCTGTTGGGTGGTGCCATCGGTCTGGAACGTGAGTATCGGGCGAAGGAGGCGGGCTTCCGCACCCACTTCCTCGTGGCCTTAGGCTCTGCCCTGTTTATGATTGTTTCGGCCTATGGCTTTGAGGGGGCACTGTCAACCCCCGAGCACCGCTGGGATGTGTCGCGCGTGGCGGCACAGGTGGTCAGCGGCATCGGTTTCATTGGTGCGGGTACGATCATCTTCCATAAGAGTGAGAATGTCGTCCGTGGTCTGACGACGGCAGCAGGTCTCTGGGTGACGGCTGCCATCGGCTTGGCCTGTGGAGGCGGCATGTATGCTATATCCATCGCCTCCACCATCTTGGTGCTTGTCGGACTGGAGGCTTTCAGATACATCCTGCAAAAGTTCGACAAGCACCGTAATGCGAATTAAGATCCTTATTGCTGAGCCGTCTTCGGACAGACGATGTCCTTCAGGGCTGAGCCGAAGATGATATACTGCGTATTACCGGCGATGGTACCTTCGTTCTGTCCCCAGAGGAAAGGCCAGTCGTCGTAGTTCTCGAAGTGGTCGGGTTTACGGAACAGCAGGCCAGGTGCCACGTTACCCGGGATAAACGAGAAATCAGCACGGTTGTTACCGTAGAACACCTGCTTCGGACGGGCGGCACCCACCACGGCTACGAACGAGTAGTTATGGTAGGGGTGACAGCCGCAGAGCCAGTTGGCCACGCGATAGACCTCATCCTTGCCGACGATATCCGGGAAGTAGATGTGGGCGTAGTTGACGGTGATGCCGAAGTTGAGCACCATGTTCACGCCAGCCCAGTTGCCTAAGCCGATGGGCACACCGTAGGGGTTCTGCTTGTCGAAGCCTTTGATATATTCCTCGTATTTCTCCACGTATGGGCGAAGTTTCGTCTTGTAGGTCTCATCCATATAGGGCACGGCGTCGAGGGCCGTCTGCATGTTGCCGGACAGACGCAGTTCCAAGGCATCCCAGATCTGTTTCTCAAAGTTATCGAGATACTGTTGCTCCTGTGTGGTGCCATAGAGCATCAGGTTCGTGGCCATGTCGCCGAGTGCCTCCCGGTTCTTGCGACTGCGCTCCATGAGTTTCTGACGCTTCTTATCGGGCTGACTGACTTGCTGACGAGGGTTGGCGATGCTCGTCTGTTCTGTGCCGTCAAGCCAACTGAAGTCCATTTCCATCTGATTCGTTTGTGCGTTTCTGGCGGCAGTTCGCTGGGCAATGAGTTCCGTTGCTTCCTTCATCAGGCGCTTCGACTGGGTGAGGGCGCGCTCTGCCAGATCGTCGTTGTAGCCTTTGAGGGCATGGCTGGCGGCTGCAAACATCGTCGCGGCGCGCAGGTCGAGTTGGGGACTGCGTGTCGTGAAGGCCCACATGTCGTCGGGTGTACCACTGCGCTTACCGTCGGCAGAAACCTCATAGGGCTTCAGACCCGGGTCGTAGTGCAGGCCGTCGGTGATCGAGGCAGCATCGCCTAAGTGATGGTAGTTGTCGAGGATGGAGTTGGAGAGGGTGGAGGCCATGTGCCCGATCTGCTCTGCCTGAGCCACGAGGTTCAGGGTGCCATGTTCGATGAACTGCAGGATGTCGGGGGTACCGTCAGGACGGTGCAGATCGACATAGCGCTGCTGTTGGCTGACAAATGTCTCGTCGCGCAGAGGCTTGAACAGTTCCCAGGCACGGATGAAGTTCTGTACCACGTTGATATTGGAACCCGTCTCGATGTCGAAGTCGCCGGCATCGAAGAATCCGCCGATATTCAGGCCGGGGATAAGTTCCAGTGGCTTGTATTTGGTGTCTGTCGTCGGTCCTTGGCTGTGCAGGTCAAAGTGATCGCTGGGCGGTGCCTGTAGGTAGCCCTCCTTGAACGGTTCGCCGTGCCAGGTGCGGTAGCCCTCGGTGACGTACATGTGGTTCATGTGGATGGGTACCCAGACATCGGTCGTGGCATCCGTGATCTTATCATACACATGATCGTCAATCAGGAAGTCATTGGTCCGTGTGTCACCATACTGGATATAATAGACGCCCGGCTGTTTGACAGAGGAGAAATCAAACTTCACATAATTATATTTAAAGTAGGAACCCCAGGGCTGGATGTCTCCAGTGAAAGCCTGTTCGGTGCTACCGTCCTCCTTGATACGCATGAGGGAGGCACTGGCCTTAGCCTGGTCGTTCATGTCGAGTTCGATAACGGCTACTTTGGGCTGTTCTGGGATATAGCCTATCTGCGAGAACCCGATGTTCGGCTTCCTGATCCATCCGGGGATGGCGTATGGCTCCACCGTCCAGGTGACGACCTTGCCCGTCTTACCCTTCGGCAGCACACTACGCAGCACATACCAGCCGTTCTGGGCCAGCATACGACCGTCGAAGAGTTTCAGTTCCGCGTCATCACTGCTGATGCTGATCATCCGCTCACGGTCATCGGTGGCCACGACGATGCGATGGCCTGTTTCCATGGGCAGGGGATCGACAAAGCGGTTGGTGCCGCGGTCGTCGTAGGTCTTGAAGCCTTTGAACTGACGGGGCTTCTCGCTGTTGGGACGCGTGACGGTCAGACTGGTGGCATAACGAGGGAATCGGTTCAGTCGGCCGTCCATGGTGTAGGTCTTCAGCCAATACTGTGAGGGCAGGAACTCCAGATTGAAGCCCGCCTCACCAGCCAGGGCATCGGGCACAGGCTGGTCGAGCCACACGGCGATCTCTACGGCTTTTCCCTTGGCCGTTACTACCACACGGCTGTCGAAGTCGTAGTCATCGTAGCGCATGGTTACCTCGATGCTGCCGTTCTCGCGGTTCACCTTGCGGTCGGTCATCTTCGGTACGAGGTCCCACTGCTCCGGGGTGTTGTTCAGGCGTACGGCTCCGCCCTGAACGGTGCGCACACCATGGTGGATGATCTCAATACCCGAATTTTTCTCGTCGTTGAAGCCGCCGTTGAAACTGTTACTGAATACCAGTACGTTCACACCCTGCCGCTCAAAATACTCACGGTCGTTAAGTCTTAAGTCTTGTGCCATAGACGAGGCACTGATCGCTAAAATAATAGTCGATAACAAGAGTCTCTTCATATCATTTGGTTATTAGTGTGAAAATCAGCGCAAATATAAGCAATTTTTTTGAATAATTGTAATCTTAATGGGAAAAATAACGTAAATTTGCAACGAATTATTAAAAAACTGAATAGAAAAGAATGAATTCATTGTTATTGTCACTGGCATTATTTGTGGGAGCAGTCTCTCCCAATGGTCAATTGTCCGTCAAGACGACAGGTGATAAACTGGAGATCTGTTATGGAGAACAACGCGTGTTGGAACTGGCAGATATCCCATTTGGCGAGTTGTCATTCGTCAGGGAGGTGAAGGATGATTATCAGATGTTAGAGGGCAAGCGCCTGCACTGTACCAATGAGGCCAATGAGTATCAGGCACCGATGGGTGAGGATGCACGGATGGTGATGAGGCTTTACAACGATGGTATTGCCTTCCGTTACGAATATACGGGTCTGCAGGATAGTAAGATGCCCGATGAACATACTTCTTATATCATTCCCGAGGGTACAAAACGGTGGATGCAGCAATGGAGCGACGGCTACGAGGGTTTCTTCCCAATGACGACCACTGCCAACGTGAAGACGTTAGCAGGTTTTGGAGGTTCCTTTGAGACAAAAGAAATCAATACCCATTGGGGCTATCCACTACTCATGGAACCCATCGACGGTGTGTTTGCCCTGATCACCGAGGCCAATATCGAGCGTCGTCAGAGTGCGTCGAGCCTGTTCAATCAGGGCGAGGTGTTCAGTGTCAAGCAAGACCAGAACGACCTGTTGCTGACGGGTGACTGGCATACGCCCTGGCGCGTGGTTATCATCGGCAAACTGGCTGACATCGTGGAATCCACATTAGTGACTGACGTCAGTGAGCCAAGTCGGCTGGAGGATGTTAGTTGGATTAAGCCTGGTGTGGTGTCGTGGATCTATTGGGCCAACAATCATGGCTCCAACGATTATTCTATTATTATTAAATATGTGGATATGGCCGTTGCGTTGGGGTTGCCCTATGTGCTCATCGATGCCGAGTGGGACGAGATGGACAAGGTGGCATCTAACGAAGGTAAGACCATTGAGGATGCTGTGGCCTATGCCAACGCCAAGGGTGTCAAACCGCTGATCTGGTATAATTCGTCTATAGGTTGGGTCGATGGTGCTCCAGGTCCGAAGTACCGTTTAAATAAACCTGAGGATCGTGAGAAGGAGTTTGCCTGGTGCGAGAAAATCGGTGTGGCAGGTGTGAAGATCGATTTCTTCTCTGGCGACAATCAGAAGAACATGGACTACTGCCAGGACCTCTTGGAGAGTGCTGCCCGTCACCATCTGCTGGTGAATTTCCATGGTGCTCCTATTCCCCGTGGTTGGCAGCGCACCTATCCGAACCTGTTATCGACGGAGGGTGTCTATGGTGCTGAGTGGTATAATAATGTGCCTCACTTTACGAAAAAAGCCGCCAGCCATAACGCTACGCTTCCCTTTACGCGTAACGTCATCGGACCGATGGACTATACGCCCTGTGCTTTCAGTGACTCCCAGCACCCGCATATCACCTCGCTGGCCCATGAACTGGCGCTCACCGTTCTCTATGAGAGTGGCTTGCAGCATCTGGCTGACCGTCCGGAGAGTTTCTTAGCACAGCCCAAGGAGGTGCAGACCTTCCTCGGACAGTTGCCTACCGTTTGGGATGAGACCCGCTTCGTCAGTGGTTATCCGGGTGAAAGTGCCGTTCTGGCCCGTAGAAGTGGTAACACCTGGTATGTGGCTGGTATCAATGGCTCCGACGAGCCGCAGACACTCGCCACCGATCTGAGTTTCTTAGGAAACGGGGAGCGATGCACCCAGATGTTTGCCGATGATGCCACGGGTCAGTGGCAGATTAGTACGCTTGCGCAGTTACCCTCACAGGTTGTCTGCCAGCCGCGCGGAGGTTTTGTTTTGCTAATCCAGATGTAACAAAAGACTTGTTTTTGTGTAACATTTTAAGACTTTGTTACGTTTTGTAAAAACTGTGTTACATTTTGCAAAGTCGTTAAGTTAAAATTATAATATCTTTGCAAACGAATTACACAGTGCTCTAAACAACATATATTATATATAATAATGTGAATGTATCTACATTTTAAATAACAATTACCTAACTAATTAATTAAATTATGTGGAATTTTAAATCACTACAAAAGCCGTTAGTGTTTCTGTTCCTGCTCTGTTTGTTCCCACTGGGAGCGATGGCTCAGAGCACCATCAAAGGAACTGTAAACGATGAAGCAGGTGAGCCGATCATCGGTGCCAGTGTAAAAGTACAGGGTACCAAGACTGGCGCGGTCACTGACTTCAATGGTAACTTCAGTGTTCAGGCTGATGCCAATTCAACACTGGTCATTTCTTACATCGGCTACACCACCGCCACAGTGAAGGTGAATGGCCGCGACAACATCGTCATCTCTCTGAAGGAAGACTCTCAGACCCTGAGCGACGTGGTCGTGATCGGTTATGGTGTCCAGAAGAAGAGTGACCTGACCGGTGCCGTTGCCTCTTTGAAGGGTGACGACATCAAGAACCTTTCTACTTCTGATGCCGGTGCAGCTATGCAGGGTAAGGTTTCTGGTGTGCAGATTATCAACACAGGTGCTCCTGGTGACGGTGCTACCATCCGCGTTCGTGGTTATTCCTCGAACTCTGGTAACCTCGGCCCGCTGCTCATCGTCGATGGTCTGAAGGTTGACAACATCCAGTATCTGGATCCCTCGCTGATCGAGTCCATGGAGGTGCTGAAGGACGGTGCTTCTGCAGCCATCTACGGTGCCCAGGCTGGTAACGGTGTCGTGCTGATCACCACCAAGAACGGTTCTAAGGGTACTGCTAAGATTTCCTATTCACTGAAGGCTGCCAGCCAGTCACTCGGCAAGAGGGCCGACCTCTACGATGCCAAGACCTGGATTGAGTTCCACAAGTATCTGGGCGACCTGACCGACAAGGAGCTTGAGGACAACAACTATCACGGAACCGACACCAACTGGTATGACGAGGTGTTTGAGAACAGCTGGAGCATCCAGCACAACATCACTGCTGAGGGTGGTAACGACAAGGGCCACTTCCTGGCAAACCTCGGTATTCTTGACAATGACGGTATCGTCAAGGGCGGCAAGGATACCTACAAGCGTTTCTCCGGTCAGGTGAATGCCGACTATAAGTTCTTTAAGTGGTTCAATGTCCAGAGCAATATCTCTATTGAGAAGTGGAAGAAAAGATCAGTAGGTTCCGGTTACGGTAGTTTCCTGAACTCCGTGGTTACCATCGACCCGCTGACTGCTCCTTATATCTACAGCGAGGATGACTTCGGCCAGAACGTGGCTTCTGAGTGGGAGAAGGAAGGCCACGGCCATCTGCTGCTGCCTCCTGGTTTCGATGAGAACAATCCCATGTGGTACGGTACTTCCAAGTATGTGGAGGAGGCAACTGGTAACCCGCTGGCTCAGCGCGACCGTGCCAATCGTACAGATGAGGGTGTCAACGTCCGCGGATCTCTGGCAGCCAACCTGATTCCGTTCGACTTCCTGACCATCACCTCCCGTCTGGGCTACCGCATCTCACAGAGCAATACCCATGATTACGGAGAGCCTTACTTCCTGTCTTCAATGGCCAAGAGCGACTCTTACAGCATCTCTGCTGCCACCAACGCCAGCCTCTACTATCAGTGGGAGAACTTCGCCAACTTCAATAAGACGTTCGGCAAGCACAATGTCGGTGCCATGATCGGTATGTCGTTCACGAAGAACCACTGGGACAACACCAACGTGTCATCTTCTGATACTAATATGATCCTGGAGGGTGACCATGCCCCCAACTACCGTTACATCAACTTCCTGAACGATAACGGTAAGTCTCACCTGGGCGTTGGCAATGCCCCTGGCGACGCTACAGAGCTTTCATACTTCGGCCGTCTGTCGTACTCATTCGACGACCGCTACTTCCTGCAGTTCAACTACCGTGCCGACGCCTTCGACTCCTCGAAGCTTGCTAAGGACAACCGTTGGGGTTACTTCCCCTCATTCTCTGCAGGTTGGACCATCAGCAATGAGAAGTTCTTCAAGAACAACATCAGCACGGACGCCGTTTCCTTCCTGAAGATCCGCGGATCATGGGGCCGTAACGGTAACGTGAACATCCTGAGCGGTTATAAGCATACGCCTACCATCGGTATCGGTGGCTATTACTACTTCACTGGTGAGGGTGACACGGGTGACAATGCTTTAACGGGTGCTAAGCCTTCTGGTATTGCCAATCCTGACCTGACCTGGGAGACCTCTGAGCAGATCGACCTCGGTATCGATGCCCGCTTCCTGAGCAACCGCCTGTCGTTCGGACTCGACTGGTACCGTAAGCTGACCAAGGACCTCCTCATTGCAGTAGAGCCCGACCCGGCCTATGGTTTCTCCTCCCAGACAGTCAACTGCGGTGAGATCCTGAATACTGGTTTCGATATCGAACTCGGCTGGCGCGACCAGATCGGTGACCTGAAGTATAGCATCGTGACCAACTTCTCTACGCTGAAGAACGAGGTGCAGAACGTTGGTTCGCTCCCGCGTTACGTCGCAGGCGGTCCTTCGGGATTCAACAACAAGCTCGCTCCTTGTATGGAGGTAGGCCACACCCTGTGGTACTTCCGCGGCTACAACTATGCCGGTGTCTATAATGAGAAACTCATTCAGACGAATGACAAGGAGTGTGATCCCGCCAATATCGGCCGTCCCCTGTACTACGGTCAGGTTCCCGTCCTCGACGCAGATGGCAACCAGGTGAATGATGCTGATGGCAATCCTCTCTACCAGAGAGGTCTGACCCTGTCTCCTTCTGAGGAGGACAAGGAGGATCTCGGTGCCGGTATTCCTAAGTTCACCTACGGTATCACCCTGAACCTCGAGTATAAGGGCTTCGACTTCTCCGTATTCGGAACAGGTGCTGCCGGTAACAAGATCTACAACTTCATGGTATCTGCCGACCGTCCCCGTATCAACGGTATTGACACCTACTGGCAGGATTCATGGAGACAGAACGAAGACGGTTCATGGACCACAGGTCAGTATCCTGACATGAAGGTCGTTTCCAAGGACTGGATCTTCTACAGCTCTTCTGCAGCAATCTTCAGCGGTGCTTACTTCAAGTTCAAGCAGATTCAGTTGGGTTACACGATCCCTGCAAAGATCACGAAGAAGTTCCTCGTAAGCCAGCTCCGCGTCTATGCTTCTCTCGACGACTTCTTCACCATCACCAACTATCCCGGTGCTGATCCTGAGACCGCTTCTCTCGGCAGTGACAACGGCAGCTTGCGTGGCTTCGATAACGGTACCTATCCGACATCTAAGAAGATTGTCTTTGGTGTGAATGTTGCATTCTAATAAAGGTAAGAAAGAAAAAAAGTTAAAAAGTAAGAATATGAAAAAGATTATATTTTCAATGCTCGCTCTTTTTGCTGGTGGTTTTGCTATGACCTCCTGTCAGGACCAGCTTGACATTGAGCAGAAGGGTGTTGTGGACATTGATGCCTTCTATGAGACAGATGCAGACGTCGAGAAGGCTCTTGCCGCTGCATACGAGAATTTCAATGGCAATACGATGGGTCGTGCCATGGGTCCTGGTATCTATACCCCAGCAAAGGTGCTGGCTAACCACCCGGGCGATGACATCTGCTATGGTAGTGAGTATTATGGTGACCACGAGTTCGGCGGATCGGTGAATGAGTTCCGTTTCCTCCATACTCCTGAGGCCATCATCTATCACTATAAGGGCCTTTACCTCTCGATTTACGCTGATAACCTGGTTATCGAGCAGTTCCAGGATCTCTCCACACCGATGCGTAAGCGGGCTGTTGCCGAGGCTCGCATACTCCGTGCCTACAACTACCTCCTGCTTGTTAACTACTGGGGCACACCTCCCTTCGTGGATCATGTGCTGACAGCCAGTGAGACACCTACCAACAGTGATGCCGATGGTGCACCCGAGAATGCCCCGAAGACTCAGCAGGATTACTATAAGTGGATTGCTAATGAGTGTCTGGCAGTCGCTGGTGACCTGTCTGAGCGCAAATCACCCGAGGATAAGGATGGTGCCTATCGCGTGACCAAGGGCTTCGCATACGCCCTGGCCGGTAAGGCCCTGATGTTCGCCGAGGATTTTGCCGGTGCTAAGGATGCCCTGAAGAAGGTGATTGACTCTGGAAAGTATGCCCTCGTTCCCGGTGATCAGTTCATGGATCAGTTCCACATTCAGGGTGACGGTAGTCCCGAGAAGGTCTTCGAGGTGAACATCCGTTACAATGCCAATGCCGGTGAGTATAGCTCAGGTAGCGGTTGGGGTTGGAACCAGCACAGCACATGGATGGAGAGCAACTCCTTCCAGATCCGTTCCGATAAGTTCAAGAAGCCGCCATTGCAGGCTTATACAGGCTCTGTTCAGGGTTGGGGCTCTATCGGTCTTCCCGAATGGTATGGCCAGGCATTCTTTGAGAACGACGGTAAGGACTCTAAGCGTCTGCGTGCTACGATGTGTCACATCGACGACCTGATCTACGGTGAGACCGGTATCGAATTGATTGACACCTATTATGGCAAACTTGCTGAGATGACTCATGACGAGAAGGTGAAGAACGATAAGATTGGTATCAAGCCCGGTCGTCGTGGTCACTATGGCCAGTCATTCTGGATTCCCATCAAGCACGTCATCCGTGCCGGTGATGCCGAGGAAGAAGGTGGCTCATTCGGTTCTGGTCATCGTCTGAACAACATCATCATCATGCGTTATGCTGAGGTGCTGCTCAACTATGCTGAGTGCTGCTGCCGTACAGGTGCTGCTGACGAAGCCAAGAAGTATGTAAACATGATTCAGGAGCGCGCTGGTTCTAAGACCATCAGCAGCTCTGTTGATCTGGAGACTGTGAAGAAGGAGAAGGCTTGGGAACTTTGGTTCGAGGGTTGCCGCTATCAGGACCTCATGCGTTGGAGCAAGTTGGGTGACAGTGATACCTTCACCAAGGAAGGTATGGAGCACCTGAAGGGTCAGGGTAAGCACGTGCCTAACCTCTGCGACAAACTGTCAGAGAGCCCGAATGAGGTAGAAGCCAACTGGGAGGATTTGGTATGGGAGAATGGTTCAGAGGCTAACAGCCGTTTCTTCATCATCCACACCCATGACGCTATGGATGCCCACTATGAGGTAGGCTGGCAGGAGAAGCACAGACTGTTCCCCTATCCGCAGACTCTGTTGGATAACAATCCTGCCCTTCACCAGCAAAAAGGTTGGGAATAAACCATACAAGATAGTAGTTTAGTAATTAGACACATTGTTTTAGTAAAGGAAGGTGCTGCGTTGCGACGACGCGGCGCCTTTTTATTTGATACATATGGAAAAATACATGTTACATAAGGTGTGGGCGAATCTCGAATGAAATGCGTATCTTTGCATGCGGATTCATGATCCCTCAAAAACTATCAATATGAAGAGTTTGTTCAATATGAAGAGTTTGTTTCTGGCGCTTTTTTCCCTGTCCGTCCTGACTTCCATGACGGCTCAGGATGTTCAGGTTGAGTTTATAACTCCGTCTATCGTCCATGTCACGAAAGGTACGCCCACTAAGACGTTAGTAGTGACGGCCGAGCCGATGGACAAAGGAGAATGTGTCATGGATCATGGCCTGTGGAAGAGCAGTGAGCTCACCGTGAAGCAGGACGCAAAGACAGGTGCCCTGACTTTTCTCACTGCTAAGGGGCAGGTGCTGTTGCGGGAAAAGGACTGCGACGTGAAGGCTGTTCGCCAGACCTTTATCCTCGACAAGGACGAAGCTATCTTTGGGCTCGGTACCATCCAGAATGGCAAGATAAACCGCCGTGGTGAGCATAAGCGGATGGAACAATCGAATCTAGAGGACTTCCAGAATGTGCTCCAGAGCATCAAGGGCTGGGGACTCTATTGGGAGAACTATTCCCCGACGCAGTTCGACGACGATGCCAGTGGCATGACTTTCACCTCCGAAGCCGGGGAGGGTATCGACTATTATTTCATGTATGGTGGCAGTGCTGACGGCGTGATCGGCCAGATGCGCTACCTGACGGGCGACGTGCCGATGTTCCCGTTGTGGACCTATGGCTTCTGGCAGTCGAAGGAGCGTTATAAAACCGCTGCCGAGACGGAGAGCATCGTCGATCAGTACCGGGCCTTGCAGGTGCCCCTCGATGGCATCATCCAGGACTGGCAGTACTGGGGCTCCAACTATCTTTGGAACGCGATGGACTTCCTTTCCGAGGATTTTGTCACAGGGCCGCAGCTCATCAAGAATGTCCATGCCAAGCACGCCCACTTCATGATCTCCATCTGGGCCAGTTTCGGTCCGCAGACACAGCAGTTCCGTGAACTCAACGAGAAGGGCTTGTTGCTGCCCTTCGCTACGTGGCCGCAGAGCGGACTCTCCCATATCTGGCCGCCGCGTATGGATTATCCCTCTGGTGTGAAGGTCTATGATGCCTTCAGTCCCGTGGCCCGTGATATCTACTGGAAATACCTGAAGACTCTGTTCGACTACGGTACCGATGCCTGGTGGATGGACTCCACCGATCCCGACTTCTTCGACCCGAGGGAGTCTGACTATGCTCATCCTGTCTATGGCGGCACCTGGCGCTCCCAGCGCAATGCCTTCCCTTTGGAGACGGTGCGTGGCATCTATCAGTCGCAGCGCAAGGATTATCCCGACTCCCCGAAACGTGTCTTTATCATGACTCGCTCCTCGTATGCCGGGCAACAGCACTATGGTTCGAACATGTGGAGCGGCGATGTGAACTCGTCGTGGGACATGCTCCGCAAGCAGGTGCCCGCCGGACTGAGTTTCTCCCTGACGGGTAATCCCAACTTCAATACCGACATCGGCGGCTTCTTCTGTAATGCCTATAATACGATGGGGCCAGCCTCGGCACCTAGGAATCCCCAGTTCCAGGAGCTCTACGTGCGCTGGATGCAGTACGGTCTGTTCTGCCCGGTCTTCCGCAGTCATGGTGCTGATGCCCCAAGGGAGATCTGGCAGTTCGGAAAGAAAGGTGAGCCTGTCTATGATGCCATCGAGCAGATGATCCGCCTGCGCTACCGTCTGCTTCCTTATCTGTATAGCACGGCCTGGCAGGTGACCTCCAACAACGACAGCTACCTGCGTCCACTGTTCAGTGACTTCGCCAGCGACAAGCGTGTGTGGAACATGACTGATGAGTTCATGTTCGGTCGCAATATCCTCGCTGCCCCTATCCTTGATCCGCAATACACTGATGAGAAGATTATTCGTACGGATGCCATGACGGGCTGGGACAGAAAATCATTGAACATTGAACATTCAACATTGAACATTGATTGGACGGCAACGAAAACGGCCTCAAAATATCTGCCGAAGGGCGCTACATGGTACGACTTCTGGACGAACAAGTGCTATAAGGGTGGCCAGACGATAACCCTCCAGACCAGTCTCAACCGCGTGCCGATGTTCGTACGGGCCGGAAGTATCCTGCCCCTCGGTCCTGAGATGCAGTATGTTGGCGAGAAGACCTGGGATCATCTTGAACTGCGTGTCTATCCCGGTGCCGACGGTTCGTTTACCCTCTATGAAGACGAGGGTGACAACTATAACTACGAGCAGGGTGCTTACACCACCATCACTTTCCTGTGGAACGACCGTGCCCGTCAACTTACCATCTGCGATCGTCAGGGTCGTTACGAGGGCATGATCCAGAACCGCCAGTTTACGCTGGTGCTGCCCGATGGCACTTCTCGTCAGGTTGATTATCATGGTAATAAAATCACTATTGAACTATAATAAAAACGCTCAATGAAAAAATTAATTCTAACTCTTTTCATGTCTGTGCCGCTGATAGCAATGGCACAGAATCCGATCATCCGTGACCAGTTCACGGCTGATCCAACTGCACGTGTGTTTAATGGTAAGGTGTATCTCTATCCTTCGCACGACATTTTCCCGCCCGAAGGACAGCGTCAGGATTGGTTCTGCATGGAGGACTACCATGTGTTCTCATCCGAGAACCTCACCGACTGGACCGACCATGGTGTGATTGTTACCCAGAACAAAGTGCCCTGGGTAAGACCTAATTCCTACTCTATGTGGGCTCCCGACTGTGTCGAGCGTAACGGTAAGTACTATTTCTATTTCCCGGCTGGTGCTGAAGGCCGTGGCTTTGGTATTGGTGTGGCCATCGCCGACAGTCCCGAAGGTCCGTTCATCCCTGAGCCAGAGCCTATCAAGGGCATCAACGGTATCGATCCGTGTGTGCTCTTAGCATCTGACGGCAATGCCTATATCTTCTGGGGCAATGGTCGTTGCGCCAAACTCAAGGACAACATGAAGGAAATTGCCGACGATACCCCGTCGGAAACCGTTAAGTGGGGTGAGCGCGAGTTTGAGATGAAGGGTGTCAACTGCCTGAAAGACCTGCCCAACCGTCAGGCTGAAGGTCCGTTCGCCTTCGAGTACAACGGTAACTACTACCTGACCTATCCATACGTTCGTGAGAATACCGAAGTTCTCGGCTACGCTATGAGTAAGAACCCCATGGGCCCCTACGAGTACAAGGGCTTGATCATGGCCGAGCACGACAATGGTTGCTGGACTAATCATCACAGCATCATCAATTACAAAGGTCAGTGGTATCTCTTCTATCATCGTAACTGGTTCTCACCGCGTGACGACAAGCGCCGTTCTGCTTGTATCGAGAAGTTGTTCTTCAATCCTGATGGTACCATTCAGGAAGTGAAGCCCACCATGCGTGGCGTCGGTATCAATGCCGCTACCGAGAAGATCGAGATCGACCGTTACAGTGCAGCCAGTGCTGACGTGACCACCGAACTCATTGATACCATCAATACTTTCCGCAGTTACCAGGCTACACTTCCCGCCAAGGGCAGTTGGCTGAAGTATGCAGATATTGACTTCAGTTGTCTTACCGACGGTTACTTCGTGATCTCTGCGAAGGCTGCCGACAATACCGTATTCTATGTACGCGAGAAGAGTGCCGATGGCAAGATCCTCGCCAAGGTCGAAATGACCGTGAAGCCCGAGTCGCCTGCTGGTGCTCCTGCCATGTTCCGTCGTGACTTCAGCAACCAGTGGCTCACGATGACCGCTCCGTTGGAATATACTCCGAAGGGTGTCTCTGACCTGGTGATCACTAGCGAGGGTGATGCTGCTGTCAGTGTCGATTGGATCCAGTTCAAGAACCGTCCTAAGTACTTCTCTGCTGTTACCACACCGTCGGCTCAGCCTGATGAGAACGGCTTTATCCGTCGTTGGCTGCTCCTTGAGCCCATCGACAAGCCCAACAGCGGTAATACTGTCTTCACCGACACTTATCTGCGTGAGAATTTTGCCACCGAGTATTTCAAGGGTCAGCAGACCATCGTTCCGAAGAATGGTCAGAAGGTAAAGGCTGTCTATCAGAAGGTAGAGGTGGCTCCAGGCTTCGGTCGTGGCTTCGGACAAGAGCCTACAGAGCCCAAAGTTACCACTGTGAAACAAGATCTCACATGGCATGCCCTCGATAGCGAGAACTTCAATGTGAAGCTCTTCCGCTTTGCTGAGAAGTGGGGTCAGCAGGTATATGGTGTGCTCTTCTGGGCTGTCACCATCATCGACTGCGACGAGAATATTGAGAACGTCCGTCTGGCCGTTGGCTCTAACTCTGCCTCTATGTGGTGGCTCAATGGCGAGGAGGCTCTGTTGCTCTCTGGCGACCGCCGTATGGTGAAGGACGATGCCATGTCGCCCCGTCTCACTCTGAAGAAAGGACGCAACATCCTGCGTGGTGCCATCATCAACGGCCCGGGCATGAGCGACTTCTGTGTTCGCTTCCTTGACGAGAAAGGTAATCCTGTAACTAACTATTCAATCAAAGCTCAATAAAGATGAAAAGACTACATACAATTCTGGCGGCTCTGACGCTTGCCACAGCAGCAAACGCACAAATTGGTGCACCCTATATCCACGACCCCTCGACACTGGCCGAGTGCGAGGGTAAGTATTACACCTTTGGCACTGGCGGCGGTGGCCTGATCTCTGAAGACGGCTGGAGCTGGAACAGTGGCGCTGATCGTCCTGGTGGCGGTGCAGCCCCCGACGTGCTGAAGATCGGTGACCGTTACCTCTGCATCTACGGAGCCACAGGTGGTGGCCTCGGTGGTGGTCACGCTGGCCGCATCCTCACTATGTGGAACAAGACGCTCGATCCGAAGTCGCCTGACTTTAAGTGGAGCGAGGCTGTCGAGGTGTGCTACTCCGACGGTATGGAGGATCAGGATGCCATCGACCCGGGTCTGCTCCTGGATCCTTCGACAGGTCGTCTGTGGGTAAGTTATGGTACCTATTTCGGCACTATCCGTTTGATTGAACTCGATCCTAAGACCGGTTTCCGTGTGAAGGGTAACAAGGAGAAGGATATCGCCATCGACTGTGAGGCCTCTGACCTCATGTACCGTGATGGTTGGTACTATCTGCTCGGTACGCACGGCACTTGCTGCGACGGTGTGAACTCTACCTATAATATTGTGGTAGGTCGCTCCAAGAGTGTGGAAGGCCCGTATCTCGATAATGTAGGTCGCGACATGTTCCATGGTGGTGGTAAGATGGTGATTGCTGCCGAAGAGCGCGCCTGTGGTGCTGGTCACTTCGGACGTTTCATCGTTGATGAGGGCGTCGAGGTGATGTCGTTCCACTGGGAGGCCGACTTCGAACTGAGTGGTCGATCTACGCTTGCCGTCCGTCCGTTGGTTTGGAAGAACGGCTGGCCTGTGGCTGGTGACAACTTCAAGGGTGGCAACTTGGCAATCTTGAGTGAGCGTCGTGGCTATGCCCTCGAACTCGCCGTCGATTTCGTCCGCATGCAGCAGCAGCGTCAGGGTTGGTTCAACCGCAACCAGATGCAGGAGCCTGCTAAGCCTATCGCCAACCAGACCTTAGACGAGGTGAAAGGTACATGGCCCGAGGGTGATATCCCCGCTCGCATCGGCGACTTTATGTTCCGTCCTCACCAGCGTTGGACCATCACGCCCGTCGATGAGGCAGGTGGTTATCTCAGCAATCCGTACTTCAAGATCACTATCGAGGGTACAGAGCGCGCTTTGGCTGCTACCGCCGATAAGGAAGTGACCACTGTCCCCGCCTACACTGGCGCTGACGAACAACTCTGGCGCATCGAGCAACTCACCGATGGCACCTACCGCATCATGCCGAAGGCCATCCCTGGCATTGAGGGCACCAATACCACCTACTGCCTCTATTCTGCAGGTGACTCAACGCCCACTCTCGCCAAGTACGATTTCTCGAGCGACAACTCGAAGTGGAACTTCCGTAATCACTAATTGATAATGGTCTTCAAAAGGAAACATATCGTTATTGTTGCACTGACCCTGTGTGGCATTGCTGTCTTAGCGTGGGCTATTAGCAATTATATGGCCAAGCGCGCTAAACAGGAGCAATACCAGCAGGCGTTGGCGCAGCGGTTCGACAAAGCCATGACCATCGCCTATCCGTTGTTTGAGAATTATGTCCTTGTCATGGAAGACAGGGCGGATTCGATAGAGGCATTGGCCAAAAGATCCGAGGAGACAGACAGTCTCAGTTTTAATGCTGCCTTTGGTGTCTTATGGGAGAAATATGTTCAAACGCAAGGGGCGAGAAAATGTCTTGTTCTGTTGGAAGAGTATGAGTATTTCAGAATCTCTCCTTTGTTGAAGATGCTGATGGATTCTGGTGAGAAACGCCAGAAAGAGGCCGAAGCCATCCAGAGGATCACTTCAGCAGGAGATGCCTTGGTGGAACCCTATTTACATGCACAACCTGATTCTCTCAGGAGTACCACCAAGCGTGCCCGACAGTTCCTTTCCGACGGACTTGAGGTTCTGAAGCCCTATCGCAGCGAGAATACCAATTATCGTTCCTGGAGAGACATCCGCTAAACAATGAATCCCCGCCAACTGGCGGGGATTCATTGTTTTATAATGTAATAGTGAGTTTCTTCAGGTCTTTGTCCTGTGAACTGTTGCCGTAGAGGATTTCGTATTTGCCGGGCTTGGTGCGCATGGTGTTGGTTTCGGCATCCCAGAACTCGAAACTCTTTGGGGTGAGGTCGATGGTGGCGGTGGCCGTTTGACCAGCCTTCACATCGACGCGCTGGAAACCGCGCAACGACTTTAACGGCCCCTCAGCATCCTGCAGGTTGCGGATATAAACCTGTACAATCTCCGTACCATCGCAACTGCCGGTGTTGGTCACAGGGATGGTGATACGCTCCGTGCCCTGTATGGTTGCCTCACCGATCTCGAAGGTGGTGTAACTGAGACCAAAGCCAAAGGCGAAGAGCGGATCGGAGAAGTAACGATAGGTGCGGCCCTTCATCGAGTAGTCCTCGTAGTCAGGCAACTGGCTGTCGTCTTTATAGAAAGTGACGGACAGTTTGCCGCTGGGATTGACATCACCGAAGAGTACGTCGGCTACTGCTGTACCACCTTCCTGACCAGGATACCAGGCCTGCACAATGGCATCGCAACTCTCCGTCTCGGGTGTCAGGGCAATGGCGGAACCAGAGCAGTTGACGTAGATGACCTGCTTGCCAGCGGCCTTCAGGGCTTTCAGGAACTCGCGCTGCACCTTGGGCAGTTCGATGCTGGTGCGGTCACCACCCTTGAAGCCTTCGGCATTCACGGGCATCTCCTCACCCTCTAAGCTCGGGGCGATACCACCGCAGAAGATCACCTTGTCGATGCCGTTCAGCTGGGCGATGGTCTCGTTATAGTCGATGGGCAGCTCACGGGCCACGTCGATCTTCATGGAGGCGCCCCAGGTCTTGACGGTCTGGAAACGTACCTCAATCTGGAAGGTCTGTCCCTTCTCGGCCTGCAGGACGGTACGGGTCGGTGTGGCGCGCCAGATATGCTGCATGACCTTCCGCTCACCGTTGACATAGACCTCGAAATGACCGGTGGATTCCACGTTCAGCACATACTCACCAGCCTCCTTCGCGGTGAAGGTGGTCTCGTACTTGGCAGAGAAATCCTCGATGGGCAGGTTGGGGGCAAAGACATGCATGCCAGCCGTGGTGACATTGACGGGCTTCGTGTAGTATTCGGTGGTGAAGGGCTTGCCCTCCATCTTCGTGTTTGTCCAAAACGTGCCCTTCAGACCTTTCTTGCCATTGATGGCACAGTCGGTAGCCAGATGACTCTCCATCACCTTGTCGTAGGTGAGGTCGCAGCCAGGGATATAGACGAGTTTCTTCTGCTTGGCCTTGATGCCGTCGAGGATGGTGACGGTGTGGTTGGGGGTACCGTTGTAGTTACCCCACATCATCGGTTCGTTGTGGGCATTGGGACCGATGACGGCGATCTTCTCCACATTCTTCTTCAACGGCAGGATGCCTCCTTTGTTCTGCAACAGAACGATGGTCTGTCGGGCCATGTCGAGGGCGATCTGTGCCGATGCCTTGGTGGACATGGCGGAGTAGGGGATCTTCGACCACTCCACGAGTGAGGGATCGTCCATTTCACCGAGGTCGAAACGGCCTTCGAGCAGACGGATGACATGTTTATCGACCTCTGCCTCGGAGATCAGACCACGGCGCACGGCCTCGGGGATGCTCTTGTAGGCATAGGCATAGCCGCACTCCACATCGGTGCCGGCCAACGTGGCCTTGGCAGAGGCGATGACGGGTGTGGAACTGCTCTTATGGGAGGTGTAGAAATCGCTGATGGCACCGCAGTCGCTGACGACGAGGTACTGGAAACCCCACTCGTCGCGAAGAATCTGCTGGAGCAGACGGTTGCTGCCGCAGCAGGGATCATCATCGAGACGCTGATAGGCGCACATCACCTCACGCACCTTCGCATCCTGGACGAGGGTCTTGAAGGCCGGCATGTAGGTCTCCCAGAAGTCGCGCACGGGTACGTTATTCAGGTTGGCACTGTGACGGGTGTATTCCGGACCGCTGTGCACGGCATAGTGCTTGGCACAGGCCCATAGCTTACGGTATTTGGCATCCTCGGGACCTTGCAGACCGCGCACCACCTGAACGCCCATGACGCTGGTCAGGTAGGGATCTTCACCGTAGGTCTCCTGACCACGACCCCAACGGGGATCACGGAAGATATTCACGTTCGGTGTCCATACCGAGAGACTGCGCATCTTCATGTCCTCGCCACCGAGGTCGTAAATGCGATGGTTGTACTGGGCACGGAACTCGGTGCTGGCCACGTCGAACACCTGATATAAAAGATCAGGATTAAAGGAGGCGGCCATACCCACGGGTTCGGGGAAGTTGGTGACGTTGCCCATGTTGGCAGCGCCGTGGAGGGCCTCGCTCCACCAGAAGAACTTCTTGATACCGAGGCGTGGAATAGCGGGACTCTCGTCGAGCATCAGCATGGCTTTCTCTTCCAGCGTGAGACGGCTGCAAAGATCCTTGGCACGTTCCTGAGCACTCAGGTCAGGATTTTGGTAGGGATACTTCTGTGCCGAAGCGGTGAGACAGGCACAGCATGCGAACAACAGGGCGAACAGTGCCTTGTAAGTCTTTCTTAAGTCTTGCATAATCGTTTTCTATTTAGTTATTTGGTTTTGCTTGTTGAAGGCGGATGGTCTGTCCGGGCTGAGTCTCGATATCATACTCATAGACCGTCGGCACGGGCAGCAACGCAAATTTCTTCAGTTCCTTGGATCTCAGTGGCTGCTGGATGGCAGCGGGTGCGTAGAGGGGATTCGGACAATCGCCCGTGGCCTCCTTTAGTCCTTCGCCCATGAGCGGCACATAGGAACGCAGACGGAGCACACCACCGATCTTGGAGGTGACGACAGCCTCCTGGAGGGTGCCCTCCTGCCATTTCATATCCACCGTGAAACCACCGCGGGCCTGTAACCCTTTCACCTCGCCGTCTTTCCATGCATCAGGCAGGGCAGGCAACAGGTGGATGGCACCGTCGTGACTTTGCAGGAGCATCTCACAGATACCAGCCGCACAGCCGAAGTTACCATCGATCTGGAAAGGTGGGTGAGCATCGAAGAGGTTAGGGTAGGTACCCCCACGAGGTCCCCATTCGATGGAATCCGGGATCATCGTGAGCATATTGCTGATGATACGGAAGGCGTGGTTGCCATCGAGCATACGGGCCCAGAAGTTGATCTTCCAGCCAAGGCTCCAGCCCGTAGCCATGTCACCACGCTGGTTCAGTGTGTTGGCGGCTGCCGTAAAGAGGTCTGGATGCGAAAATGGCGAGATCTGATTGGAGGGATAGAGGCCGTAGAGATGGGAGATATGACGGTGCTCATCCTTGGGGTCGTCGCCGTCGATCATCCACTCCTGCAACTGCCCGTAGCGACCGATTTGCATGGGCGGAAGTTTGTTTATTGAAGATTGAAGATTGAGGATTGAAGATTCTTCTTTCCCCAGGATCTTGGCAGCGGCAATGACTTGACTGAATGCGTCGAAGACAATCTGGTTGTCCATCGTCGAGCCGGCCGTAACGGTGGTGCGCTTACCCATCGGACCGTGCTCTGGGGATACGGTGGGTATAGTGACCAGCCATCCGGCGGCATTCTTCAGGGCACCGTCCTTGGGATAGGTCTGCATGTAGTCGATGAGAAAATCGGCAGCACCTTTCATCACAGGATAGTATTTCTCCAAAAAGGCCTTGTCGCCTGTGTAGAGATAGTGTTGCCAGAGGTGGGTGGTCAGCCAGGCACCGCCCGTGGGGAACATTCCCCACGTAGTACCATCAACGGGGCCGGCAATGCGCCAAAGATCAGTATTGTGGTGAGCCACCCAACCGTTGCAACCATACATTTCCTGTGCCGTCTTGGTTCCTGTCTCACTCAGGTCTTTGATCATAGAGAAGAACGGCTCCTGTGTTTCTGCGAGATTACCCACGAGGGCGGGCCAGTAGTTCATCTCGGCATTGATGTTGATGGTGTATTTCGAGTCCCAGGGGGCGTTCACTTTATTATTCCATACACCCTGCAGGTTGGCGGCTTGTCCACCTGGTTGTGAGGAAGAGATGAGGAGATAACGTCCATACTGCATCATCAGCGACACCATGTCGAGATCAGTGCCGTCGAAGGTGGCGAGGCGCTGGTCGGTGGTGAGGTTCTCGTTTCCGCTCTTCGGTAAGGAGAGGCTTACGCGATTATATTGCTCCTGGTACTTCTTGAGGTGATCCTCAGCGAGCCTGAGAATGTTCTTGTCACCAATGGCTGCCAGTGTCTGGATGTTCTTTCTGGTAGGATTGCCGCTGACATCGTGGTAGTTGACATAGTTGGTGGCCGCTGCAATGTAGAGGGTCGCCGATGTGGCATTACGCACATTCATGCTTTCCTTGCTGTCGATCACTTCACCGTCGGTCTTTACACCAACCCGGCACTCTGCCTGAAGACCGGCAGGTATGCCTTCCTGTTCCACACCTTGTACGAGGGCTGCGAGTTGGTGACCATCCACATGACTTGTGGCAACTAACGGACTGTCGAATGTGATCGTGAAGGAAAGGGCTCCTCTCTGGCTGGCTTTGAGATGTACGATGATGACGTGATCAGCCTGAGAAGCAAAGCAGGTACGCTCATAGGTGACGTCTCCGATGCGGTATCGAGTGGTGGCCATGGCTGTAGAGAGATCGAGACTGCGGCGGTAATCATTGGTTTCACCTGATGTATGGAAATTCATTTTCAGACTGCCTAACGGCAAGAATCGCATGCCGTGGGGACCTTTGAAGAAATACTTGTCGAGGATGGCATGTGCCCCTTCTTCTTTGCCAGCGAAGATCGAGTCGCGTACCTCTTGCAGGTGCGCGCGCGCCTCTGTACTATTATTATTATGAGGTGAACCGCTCCAGAAAGTCTCCTCGTTGAGCTGGATTTCCTCGATGTCCGTGCCGCCATAGACCATAGCACCCAGATGGGAGTTGCCGATGGGCAGAGCCTGCAGCCAATGACTGGCGGGTTTGTCGTACCACAGTTGATGCTGTTGGGCCTGCATAGTCAGTGCGATATAAGCACACAGGAGGGTTGTGAGTATCCGTTTCATTCGTTACTGGTTTAAATAAAAAAAACACCTCGGGACAAGAAACGCTTTTCTTGGGCCCCGAGGAAGGAAAAACTACTAACTACTAATATAACTAAAACAATTTTCAAACTATTTCTTGATTCTGGTGCAAAGATACGACGAATTTTTGTAACTTACTTGCTTTCATGTTACATTTACTTTCTGTTTTGTTTCACGCTAATAAAAATACGTTTTTTTAAATAAATATGTTACAAATACAAAAAACGACCCGCTTTTTGGGGGCGGGCCGTCTATGAAAATGAGAGACTTGCATTATTTGAACAGGCTCTGTGCCATCTGATAGAGGCAGCGGCGCCAGGTCAGGAACTCGTGGGCCGTACCTTCGGAGATCAGACCTTCGGCATTGAAGCCGGCAGCCTTCAGGGCCTCGACACTCTTGGTGATACCCTCGGGATTCTCCTTATCACCGCAGCCCTCGAAGATATACTTCACGGCCTTCGGATCCTTGATCTCATCGGGCATATACATACCACCGCTGAGCAGCCCCCAGTAGCCGAAGGCCTCGGGACGGCGCAGGGTGATCAGTTTTGTCTCCATGCCACCCATCGACAGACCGGCCATGGCGCGGTTCCACTTGTCAGCCTTGGTGAGGAAGTTGGCATCGATGAAGGGTACGAGTTCATCGACCAGCACCTTCTCGAACTCCTCGGCGGTGAACTTGCCGATGGTGCCGAACTTGAAATCGTTGGTCAGACCGTAGGCCATCACTACGATGAAGGGCTTGATCTTGCCATCGGCAATCAGGTTGTCCATGATGAGTCCGGCATGTCCCTGTACGGGCCAACTGGTCTCGTTCTCACCCCAGCCATGCTGCAGGTAGAGCACGGGATAGCGCTCCTGCTTACCCTTTACTACCTTGCCGTAGCCATTGGGCAGATAGACATTGGCCGTCTGCATCTTACCGAGGCTCTTGGAATAGAAGAGCACCTGCTGGATGTTACCGTGAGGAATGTCGGTGCGGCAGGCGTAGATGTCCTGATCAGGAGCGGGAATCTCGATACCACTCTCCCAACGGCAGGAGCCAAAGAAGTTGTGCGTACCAGGATCATTCACGACACCACCGTCGATAGTCAGGTGGTAGTAGTGGAAGCCGGGATCCATCGGACCCTCGGTGGTTCCTTCCCATACACCATCCTTGTTCTTGCGGAGCACGGTACCGCCACGGCCACCGAGACCGAGGCTGACAATCACCGACTTGGCATCGGGAGCCTCTACACGGAAGCGGGCGAAGCCCTCGCTGTTCACCTGTGGATACTCCTGTCCGGGCTGGTTCTTGGGGTTGGGTACCCAGTCATCCTTCGGCACGTAGTTGTCGCGGGCTGCGTCGAAGTCGCGGATCACCTGCAGCGAACGCTTAGCCTTGAAGTTCTCGTCGAAGGGCAACGGATGGTTGCCGAGACCGAGCCATGAGTCTTTGTCACTGAGATTCCAGAAAGTGACATTCTTAATGACATCTTTGTGTTTTCTGAAGATACGGAACAAACGGTTATACTGGTCTTCCTGAAGGGTGGCGATGTGGGCAGCCTGGGGCTTAGCCTCGCCACGGGCGAACATCAACTGTCCACCTGACTCCGTGTTGGTACGGAGGTCAAGTTCTGTGATGTGGATGATATTCACAATCTCGCTGAAACGCTCGATGGCCTTTTCGAGTTGCTCCTCGTCGGGGAAATAGATATTATAGTGGCCCTGCATGCCGATACCGTCGATGGGCACACCAGCCTCCTTCATCTTCTTCACCATCTCGTAGATACGCTCGCGCTTGCCGTTATCCACGCAACTGTAGTCATTGTAGATCAGGACACCGTCAGGATCAGCCTCACGTGCGAATTCGAAAGCCTTGGCGATGAACTCATCACCGCAGAGTTTGAAATGACGGCTCTGACGATAGGGGCTGGCCTTAACCATCTTGCCATCGACGAATTCGAACGGACGGCCGTCGTCGGCCATGGCCTCGTTCACCACGTCCCAAGCATAAACCACGTCCTTATAACGGTTTACCACCGTGTGGATATGGTCGCGCAGACGCTCGTAGAACACTTCCTTCTTCACGGGCTTGCCCTTCTTGTCGGTGAACATCCAGTCGGCAAACTGAGAGTGCCAGCACAGGCAGTGGCCACGCATCTTGATACCGTTCTCACGACAGAAGTTAGCGATCTTGTCGGCCTTCTCGAAGTTCCATACGCCCTCTTTGGGATGGATCTCGCCTGGCTTCCAGTCGTTCTCAGCGGTGACGCTGTTGAACTGCTTCTTGATGATCTCAATCTGGGCAGCATCAGTGACGTTGTTCTGATTGACGGCCACACCGATGGTGAAATAATCCTTGTAGGCATCCTTTAAACCGGGGCCTTCTGAATAGTCAATGGGTCGTCCCCACTGAGCGAATGCAGACATGCTGCCTGTGAGGAGCAGTGTCAGTCCGAATAGAAATTTTCTCATGTTTGTTGTTTGGTTTTAAGTCTTAAATTACTATTGTTTATTGTTCACTTACTTGAAGAGATGGGGGATGAACTCGTTCAGGCCGCGACGCCAGGTGAGGAACTCATGGGCAGTGCCAGCCGACTCGCTGGAATCGACCTTAATGCCCATTTCGCGCAGTTGCTTGACAATGTCGCCACTCTTGATGAAGTCCTCAGAGCCCCAGTTCATATACATGTAGTGGATCTTCTTGTTGAACTCGTTAGCATTGGTGAAGACACCGTTGTAGGCGGTTTTCACGTCGAGGCCGAAGATGGCACCGCTGAAAGTGCCGAGCCATGCGAACTTGTCGAGGTTGTTGAACACGATGTCGAATGTCTGGTGACCGCCCCATGAAAGACCAGCCATGGCGCGGTTGTCGCGGTCGGTCTTTGTGCGGAAATTGGCATCAATATAGGGGATGAGGTCGTTGAGTAGTACGGGATAGAATGAGTTGCCGTACTCGGAGAAGCCCTGGCGGTTGTCGCCACCCTGGAACGGAGCCTTGATGTCGCCGCTCTCCATAACTACGATCATAGGTACGGCCTTGCCAGCAGCAATGGCGTTGTCCATGATGTGCTGCATGTGTCCCTGATTGCTCCAACTGGTCTCGCCCTCACCCATACCGTGCTGCAGGTAGAGCACAGGATAGCGCTTCTTGGCATTTTTCTCATACTCAGCAGGGGTATAGACCATGGCATGGCGCCACTTCTTCTGCTCGTTGCTGTAGTAGTAGATGCTGCGGACGCTGCCTGCAGGAACGCCCAGTTGTGGACGGTAGTAGTCGCCCTCTGGACCTTCAGGAATCTCGATACCACCCGACTCTCGGTTGCAGCCGAAGAAGGTCTCAGTAGCAGGATCAACGAAGTTCACACCGTTGATATTCATGAAATAGTAGTGGAAGCCCACGGGCAGGGGATCGGTAATGGCTGTGAAGTTACCCTTGCCGTCCGACTGCATGTCGTATTTCTTGTTGCAGATATCGACAATCACCTTGCGGGCCTGTGGGGCGTTGATCTTGAAGTAGGCGCGACCTTCCTTATCAACTTTCGGGAATTCGTTACCAGGGACGGTGGTCTCGGCGATGAAGGCGTCTTCGGGTACCTCAAACTTTTTGGGCATCTCGATATACGGGCGCTTGGGTTCATAGCCGAGGAAGCGGGCCACAGCCTCACCATAGCGGCAACCTAACTCACGATAGCCGGCAGCGTCGAAATGAAGACGGTCAGGACCATTGGTGCAATCATCGGAAGAGATGACCTGAGCGGTGTGGAGGGTCTGGGGCAGTTCGTCGATCTGCTTCTTACAGCCGATGCAGACACCCTGGCCACCAGCCTGTACGATATTACCTGCATAGAGGTTCACCTCTTCAGGCTTCAACTGCAGGTCGCTACAGAGATGGTCATAGACCTGCTGTACCATACCGGCCCACTGGGGATCGCCTGTATTCGTCTCACCCTGGTGCATCAGGATACCTTTGATGACACCATCCTTCTGGGCCTTCTTGGCCAGGGTGACCAGACGCTCGTAGGGGTTGTTGTCGTAGGCGGCCAGCATGCCTTTCATCCATCCTGGAGCCTTGGTCTTCACGTAGTTGTCGATACTGTCGGGCAGAAAACCCTTGATGTCGATACCACCGATGGCCACATGGATGACGCCAATCTTGATATTCTCAGGCAGAGATTCCACCAAGGTGCGTCCGAACCAGTCGGCGGGTGTCAGTCCCGTATTGGGGCGGCAGAGTGGGGGAATGGCCTCATACCACTCGCCCATCTTTCTTTCGGGGAGTGTCTCTGTGGCGGGGTAGTCAACGGCGGGCATCCACAGGAACCGTGGGCCCGGGCTTTTCAGGTCCTGAGCCTCTGGACGTGCTGCGCCCTCCATGTTCGACTGTCCGAAACAAAGGAAGATGTAGAAATTGGGATCAGGTTTCTGAGCGTTGGCCGTCAGGACTACCGCGCTCAACAGAATGGTTGTCAGTAAATGTTTCATCTTGATGAAAAATAAATAATAATGTTTGTTGGTGCAAAGTTAAACAATTATCCTGATATCAGTTTTTCATCATGTAGCAGATTGTTTTGATGTAGTATCAAAAGAAAGGGGTAGACGAACCGTCTGCCCCTTGAAGTGTGTCTTCTGTTAAAATTACTTCTGGATGAACTCAGTTCAGGAATCCAAAAAGCCAGAGGGGAATTTTATTGCCCAGTACATATTCTTCGTTATCTGCAGCGATATAGCTATCCGGGATACCTGCAATCTGTGTCCCGTCTTTAGAATGACCGCCAACTTCGATGGTGTATTGGTGATCGATCGTGAAGTCTGCTGAGGATTTGCTGTATTCTACAATGTGCTGTTGCGTAAGCTGATTAATGAAAAACGACTCACGAAGAGTACCTTCGTTGGCTTGAGTTGTTGAAAGCGCGTGGAGCATATTGGGATTCTCCAAATATATCTTGTCAGGCTTTTGCAGTCGTTTTATATTATTAATATCGGAATACAGCAAGTGTAGCAGATGAGCTTCGCTCAGATACAGTAAATATTGTAGCAGGGTAGTGCGAGATATCTCCGCCATCGTAGAAAGTTTCACTGTATCTACGGCATAAGGTACGCCAGATGCAAGAATACCCAAGAGCGACTTCACTTTTCTAATATTTGCAATATCGAGATTGCGTAGTTGGGGCAGTTCAACCTCAATCGTTGTGTTCACGATATTCTCAATACGAGTATAATAGTTGTGCAGCCCTTCTATTAGAAATGGATAATAGCCATACTTCATATATTCGGCAAAGAGAGGCAATGGATGAATTTGGCTGTTTACTTCTGCACAGATACTGTTGCCATTTGATAAAATTTCCTGAAAAGACCTGCGAGGAAACTCCTTCTGATGAAACATGTTGAGATACTCTCTGAATGAAAGACCCCGCATCGTGTATGAGATGCATCTACGAGAGAGGTCTGCTTCGCCATTATTCAGGTTGACCAGTGAGGAGCCACTCAGTACCAAGTGTATGTCTGTGAATTCATCATAGGCATTCTTAATTTCAATACTCCACCCTTTATATTTATGCACCTCGTCCAGAAAGAGATATTTCCCTCCTTGAGCATGGAACTGCTCAATAAAGTCGAGTAGCCGATGGGTGCTGAAATAGATGTTGTCAAGGGTGACATAAAGCACCTCAGAAGTATTAGTAGGGCCAAAGACTTGAAGGATGCGTTGTGTCATCAACGTGGTTTTGCCTACACCCTTCTGCCCTTTAATCATAATCAGTCTCTCGTTCCAGTTGATGTCATTCATCATGCCTCTTACAAAATCAAGGCTGACGTTCTGCATGCGATTTAGATGTCTTCTAATCAGTGATTCCATTTTCTAATGCAATAATTAAATGATTTCGGGTGCAAAGATAATTATAAATGTTCAATATGCAAAACAATTTTAGTATAAATTTGTTCTGTATATTGAACATTTTAGGTCGTTTAACTCACATTACATGACTAAATGTTCAGTTTAGAGAACAGGAAACGGTGTAATATGTTCAATCTGCAGGACATAATTATTTTTGATCAATCAAAAAAGGGGCAGACGCTAGCGCCTGCCCCTTGAAGTGTATCTTTAGTTAAGATTACTTCTGGATGAACTTCTTGCCGTTCTGGATGACGATGCCCTTATAGGAAGCGTCAACCTTCTGACCAGCGAGGTTGTAACGAACGTTGTTCAAAGCCTTGTTAGCCTTCACGTTCTTGATGCCAGAGGCGTTCTTATTGATAACCTTAACATGCTTCACGACAGAAGTACCCTGGAAAGCACCGCACTGGAAGAGAACAAAGCCATTGCCATTACCCTCTTCGTCAGCAACGTTGTAAGCAAAGCCATCGAAATCAACCTGAACATCCTGGAAGTCACCAGTAGCAGCTACGTCAGTTGTGTACTGGTCACGACCTGCCCAGTTACCCATGTTGATCTGCAGTGTACCGTCGCAGGGGAACTTTGCGGTAACAATAACAGCATAGTCGTTGTCCTCCTCAAGAAGCAGACCATCCATCACCTGTACCTGAGGCTGCCAGAGCTCACCAGTTGTCGTTCCTACAGTGATCTCCATACCATCAGCACCAGCCTTGGCTTCACCTTCCTGACCATCAGCAAACTGGACGAAGTACCACTCAGGAATATCTACACCTGCCCAGTCCTTCTCACCAACGATTCCGTCACCAGGCTGAGGGCCAGGTCCGGGCTCGCCGTCCATGTCATAGACCTGTACTTTCTTCACGACAGAAGTACCCTGGAAAGCACCGCACTGGAAGAGAACAAAGCCATTGCCATTACCCTCTTCATCAGCAACATTGTAAGCATAGCCGTCGAATGCAACCTCAACTTCCTGGAAGTCACCAGTAGCAGTTACGTCAGTGGTGTACTGGTCGCGACCAGCCCAGTTACCCATGTTAATCTGCAGTGTACCGTCGCAGGGGAACTTTGCGGTAACAACTACTTTGTAATTGTGATCCTCCTCGAGTTTCAGACCATCCATTACCTGTACCTGAGGCTGCCAGAGCTCACCAGTTGTCGTTCCTACTGTGATCTCCATACCGTCAGCACCAGCCTTGGCTTCACCTTCCTGACCATCAGCAAACTGGACGAAGTACCACTCAGGAATATCCTGACCAGCCCATTCCTTCTCAGCGATCAACGTCTGAGCATTTGCGCCAATGGCCATCATTGCCATTGCAACAAGCGTAAAAAATTTCTTCATAAGCGTTTTTTAATTAGTTAATAATAAGTTAATAAAAGGTGTAAATTCAAATTTGTCGGTGCAAATATACGAACATATTATGAAACCGCAAACGTTTTTCTCTCTTTTTTTTGAAAAATTGACACTTTCGGCAAAACTTCTGTTACAAATCGTGCTTTTTCCCTATAAAACGTTCTTCTTTTAACGTTCTTTGTCCGTCTTTTAACTTTCATTGTCTAATTACGTGGTGTTTTTTCTTATAAGAAACAAATACTTTACCGTTTGTAACATTCATGTCAATAGGCAAGTTTTTGTTATATAAATATAAGGTAATTTTTAAATTAATGTTATACCTTTGCGCCCGCTAAAGTTCTAAAATGAGCGAACCTAAATTAACAACAAATACAATATGAATCAAAATCAGACAAGATGAAACAGTTAACTAACTTAGTGAAAGAGACTGTTCACCCTGCTATTGGACGACTACGCCGTCTGGCGTTGTCATTCTTGGCGCTGATGCTCTGTACCACGGCGTGGGCACAGGGCGGCATCAGTATCAAGGGAACAGTTGTCGATTCAAACGGAGAGGCGCTCATCGGTGCCTCAGTCGTGATTAAAGGGAACACCGCGGTGGGAACGGTTACTGACTTTGACGGTCACTTCGCCCTGAATGTTCCTTCAGAATCCTCCATCATCGTCATCTCCTATGTGGGCATGAACACCCGGGAACTGAAAGTGAGTAAGCAGCGTGTCTTCAATGTGACACTGACTGACAACACGCAGCTGTCGGAAGTGGTGGTCGTAGGTTTCGGTCAGCAGAAGAAGGCCTCTGTTGTGGGCGCCATTACCCAGACTACAGGTGAGGTGCTGGAGCGTTCCAGTAGTATCAATGACATCGGCGCAGCCCTGACGGGTAACCTGCCGGGTGTCGTGACGACAGCCTCATCGGGTATGCCTGGTGACGAGGAGCCTCATATCGTGATCCGTGGTACTTCGACTTGGAATAAGGGTCAGAACATCGATGGTACGGACAAGTATGTCGGTGAGCCGCTGATCCTGGTGGATGGTATCGAGCGTCCGATGTCGAGCGTCGATATCCAGTCGGTGGCCACGGTCTCCGTGCTGAAGGATGCCTCCGCCACTGCCGTCTATGGTGTGAAAGGCGCCAACGGTGTGATCCTGATCACCACGAAGCGTGGTGCAGAGGGTAAGGCCCAGATCAATGTCACAGCCAACGCCATCATGAAGGTGCCCTCCAAGCTGCCAGATAAATACGACTCTTATAACTCGCTGATGGCCCGTAACGAAGTCATCGAGCATGAGTTGAACCTCAGGCCGGAGAGTTGGGCTTATGTGAAGCCTGTCAGTTTCCTCGAGAACTATCGTAACCAGGACCCGAATGCGAAAGACGAACTGGGTAATCTGATTGTGGAGCGCTACCCGAATGTGGATTGGCAGCGCGCCCTGTTTGAGGACTTCGCCATGTCATACAATGCCAACCTGAACATCAGCGGTGGTACGAGGTTTGTGAAATACTTCGCAGGTATCGACTTCGTGAACGAGGGTGACCTTTATAAGGATTTTGGTAACGGTCGTAATTACACGACTGGTTATAACTACTATCGTGTGAACGTCCGTTCAAATCTTGACTTCAGTATTACGAAAAGCACGGTGTTCAAGGTGAACATCTCGGGATCCAACGGTGTGAGAAAGACACCTTGGAACCAGGCTGGCTGGAGTGAGTGGCAGGAAGCACAGCGCTGGAACGGTATCTACAATATCAGTCCGGATGTGTTCCTTCCGAAATACAGTGACGGTTCATGGGGTTATCTGCCTGGCTCTACCAATGTGGATAACGGTGCCATGAGTTTGGCCCTGGGTGGTACACAGTATCAGACCACGACCCGCGTCAACACCGACTTCGTGCTGGAACAGAACCTGGACTTCATCACCAAGGGTCTGGCTGCCCGTGCCATGATTGCCTGGGATAACAACTTCACGGAAGGCGGTCGCGGTATCAACGACCTCTACAATAACCCGCAGATCAAATGGATTGATCCCGAGACAGGTATCACGAACTACAAGGAGTCAGTAGAAGCCTATGATAAGTTCGACTATTCCCAGGGTAATAAGTGGAGCACTAATGGTGGTAATGTGAATAACGTGACACGTAACCTGAACTATCAGGTACAGTTGAACTGGGCCCGCACGTTCGGTAAGCACGATGTCTCGGCAATGGGTGTGTTCGCCCGTCAGGAATCTGCATGGGGCTCCATGATCCCCAGTTATCGTGAGGATTGGGTGTTCCGTATGACCTACGCCTTTAACAACAGGTATTTCTTGGAGTACAACGGTGCTTATAACGGTTCCGAGAAGTTCTCTCCAGAGAACCGCTTCGCCTTCTTCAACTCCGGTGCTATCGGCTGGATGATCAGTGAAGAGAAATTCATGAAGTCACTGCGCGACAAGCACATCATCGATATGCTGAAGATCCGTGGTTCATACGGTGAGATCGGTGACGATAACGTCGGTGGACGATTCCTTTATAAAGATAACTGGGCATACGGTGGTGCTTCTAATATCAATGTCTCTAATGGTAACGAGGCCTCTCCCTATCAGTGGTATCGTGAGGAGACCGTCGGTAATCCGAATGTACACTGGGAGAAGGTGAAGAAGTTCAACCTCGGTTTTGACTATGGTTTCTTAGGCGGTCTGCTAGCCGGTTCTGTGGAATATTTCCGCGACAAGCGTACAGACATCCTGGTGCAGGGTAGCGAGCGTGCCGTTCCTTCCTACTTCGGACAATCGCCGCCAACGGCCAACCTCGGTGAGGTGGTGACCAGCGGATACGAGATCGAGTTGCGCATCAACAAGGTGTTCGCCAACAAGATGCGTGCCTGGGCCAACCTGAACATGACGCATGCTGAGAATGAGATCAAGGTGAAAGACGATTCTCCGCTGCTGCCCGCCTATCGTAAGGAGGCTGGCTATGCCATCGGTCAGACGCATGCCTTCATCGATCAGGGCATGATGCAGACCTACGACGACATCTACGGCTCACCGAAGATGGATTCCAATGACAGCCAAAAACTGCCCGGTGACTATTATATCACCGACTTCAACGGTGATGGTAAGGTGGATAACGTGAACGACTATGTGCCTTACGGTCATCCGACGACCCCGCAGAACACGTATAATGCCACACTCGGTTATGAGTGGAAGGGCTTTAACCTGATGCTTCAGTTCTATGGTGTGACCAATGTGACCCGTGACGTGACGATGATCAGTTTCGCAGATGTCATGGTGGCCAACGTGTATGACCAGGGAACCTGGTGGAGCACGGATCATGAGAATGCCGACATCGTGACGCCGCGTTTCAATTCGACGCCTTACCAGAGTTATTATGGTACACAGTATCTTTGCGACGGTTCGTATATCCGTCTGAAGAACGCAGAAATCGGCTATACCTTTACACAGCCATGGGTTCGTAAGATAGGTCTGAATAGCCTTAAGGTATATCTGAGCGGTAACAATATCTGGGTGTGGACCCGCATGCCTGATGACCGTGAGTCGAACTTCGCGGCCAATGGTAATGCCGGCAACGGTGCCTATCCTACCATGAGGCGCTTTAACCTCGGTGTAAAGTTCAATTTATAAAAAGGAGAAAACAATGAAAAAGTTTAGTAATATATATATAATAGGTGTAGTTGCCTTGTTGCTCTCCTTGGGGATGACATCCTGCACGGATTATCTTGACAAGGAGCCGGATTCCGATGTGAATCCGGAGACGGCTTTCAGGAACTTCAACAACTTCCAGGGATTCGTAGAGGAAATCTACAACTGTATTCCCAATAAGGAGTCGTGCTACTGGTGTACGACCTTCAACTGGGGTGAGGACGAGATCATGAACGCCGGTGGTGGTGACACCCACGTGACGGCTCACTTTGACCTTGGTGACTACCGTCATTGGTATGACGAAGAGGATAAGGGTGGACAGCAGAGTTGGTTGAACCGTCCCGGTTCCAGCCCGACCTCTACCAATAAGTTTGACCACTCGTTAGCCGGCCATGCCTGGTATTGCATCCGTAAGGCCAACCTGGGCCTTGAAAATCTGGATAAGATGACTGATGCTACCAAGGAGGAGAAGAACTTTATCAAGGGTCAGTTGCTCTTCTTCCGTGCCTGGTGGCATCATCAGCAGATGGAATGGTGGGGCGGACTGCCTTATATTGATACGGTTCTGCCTTCTGATAACGTGCCGCAATTGCCACGTCTGTCATTCCGTGAGTGCGCAGAGAGGTGCGCTGCCGACTATCGTGAAGCGGCTGACCTGTTGCCTGACAACTGGGATAACAGTACTGTTGGTAAGAAGACCATGGGTAAGAATGATATGCGTATTACCAAGGTCTGTGCCCTTGGTTATTTAGGTAAGGTGTTGCTTTGGGCGGCTTCTCCGCTGAATGTTGTGGGTGCCAAGATGGGTGCTCTCAAGTCTGGTGAGACCTATAAGTATGATGCTGAGTTGGCCAAACGGGCTGCAGAGGCCTTAGGTGAGGCCCTTGCCCATGTGGAGGCTGGTTTGACGCCGTATTCATTGGCCGAGTTTAAGTATGCCGAGGATGATGCGAAGAACAGACCAGGCTATGGTATCTATGACCATATTGCCGCCAAGGGCTCCAGTAGTAACTTCTCCGATATCTTCCGTACAACCGGTCAGAGTTGGAAGGTACCTGGTACGGTGGAGGCTATTATGCGTGGCCCTGGTACGGAGATGAATGGTTCTAACTGGAACTTTGCCAAGTTGTGGGGTCCGAAGGTGGGTAACATCGTTGAGCACGATGCTATCATCCACATGCCGACTGCCAACTACATCACCTATGCTTATGGTATGGCTAATGGTGAGCCTATCGTCTTGGCTGACGGTTCGCTGAACCCCAATTCCGGTTTCGACCCGAAGCATCCCTATGCCGACCGTGACCCGCGCTTCTATCACGATATCGTATTTGATGGTTTCAAATATATCTTAAGTGAACCGACTGGTGGTGACAAGCCGTTGAAGGTTTATCAGTATATGGAGATGTTCACTGGCGGTAATATGGTGCCGACAGGTGTTCCTGCCCGTAATGCCGACGGTAGCCGCACCGGTTACTTCTGCCAGAAACTGGTTCCTCACCAGAGCAACAAGGTGGATGGTATGTATAACTGGGGTGGTGCCCTCAGTTGTTATCTCCCCTACATGCGCTTGGCAGATATCTATCTGCTCTATGCTGAGGCTGGTGCCGCTGCACAGGGCCCAAACTATAAGAGTTCTAAGAGCCCGATTACGGCAGAACAGGCTATCAATGCACTTCGCGACCGTGTAGGTGCCGGCCATGTGGCCACAAGATTCCTCGGTGACCAGAAGAAGTTCATCGACGAGGTTCGTCGTGAACGTGCCTGTGAGTTGGCCTTCGAGGGCTTCCGCTGGCAGGATCTACAGCGTTGGCTGCTCCTCACAGAGTATCCCTACAACATCAAGACTCGTCAGGAGTTCAAGCGTGTGGGTAACTATGATTATGAGAATAAGGATCCCCGCTACGCTGAGGTTACAGGCTGGAGCGAGACGACCATCGTGGAGCGTAATCTGCAGACCAAGCACTATCTGCTGCCGCTGAAGGAGAAGGATGTCTATCTCTATAAAGAATTTGGGCAGAACCCAGGATGGTAACCTTTAAAAGTTAAGAAGTAAAAAGGTAAATAAGTAAAAGATATGAAACAAAATAAATATATCGTACTGTCAGCTCTCCTGGCCTTATCGGTGGCAACGCCTGTAGAGGCACAGATTGACGCGGCAGACTCAACCCAGATCAATGTGGCCTTTCGTAAGGTGGCCAAGGAAGATATTCTGGGTGGTGTCTCCAGCCTGAACTACAGAGACCTGATGGACAAGAACTATAATACCTATAGCCTTGATAACATGCAGGGCTATGTGGCTGGATTCAATGGATCTTCTATGTGGGGCTTCACGGAATCGAGCGTGACCGATCCCGTACTCGTACTGATTGACGGTGTACCCCGTGATGCCAACAACGTGTTGCCCTCGGAGATTGAGGAGGTTACGTTCCTGAAGGGTGCCCAGGCAGTGGTGCTCTACGGCAGCCGTGCCGCCAAGGGCGTGATCATGATCACCACGAAGCGTGGTCGTGTCACCGATGGTTTGAGTGTGACGGCCCGTGTTAACACTGGTTGGCATGTGGCGAAGGCCTATCCGGAATGGTTGGGCTCTGCTGAGTACATGTCGCTCTATAACGAGGCCCGTGTCAACGATGGTCTGTCTCCACTTTATACCGACGATCAGATCTACAACTATGCCAGCGGTAGCAATCCCTATCGCTACTCCGATGTGGATTTCTACAGCAGTGACTATATCAAGAAGGCCTATAACCGGACGGATGCCACTGTCGAGATCGAAGGTGGTAATGACCGTGCCAAGTTCTATTCCAATGTGAGTTATTATCGCTACGGTGACTACCTGAATTTCGGTGAGGCTAAGAATAACTATACCGACCGCTTCAATGTGCGTGGTAACGTAGATGTACGTATCAGCCGGATTATTACGGCATATATCAATGCCAATGCCACTTTCTATAATGCCCGTTCGGCCAACTCGAAGCAGAAAGAGACTCGTAACAATCAGGAGGTTACTCTTAATTACTGGGAGGTAGCCGCCAGATGGCGCCCCAACCGCTACAGTCCACTGGTGCCGGTATCCTATCTGGATCCGAACGCTACCCAGCCGCAGCAGGCGCTGTCGTCGTCAAGCAATATCGTTGATGGCAAGTATTTCCTTGGTGGTACGCTGACTGAGCCGACCAATATTATCGCCGATTACTATGCGGCCGGTAAGAATACCTGGGTGAGCCGTCAGTTCCAGTTCGACGCCGGTCTGAACTTCGATCTCAGCGGCATCCTGAAGGGCTTGTCCTTCCATACACTGATGGCAGTCGATTACCAGACCAGTTACTCGCTCTCTTACAACAACGACTACGCCACCTTTGAACCGTCGTGGAGTAACTACAACGGTCCTGACATGATCCTGTCGCTGAACAATCATGAGACTGCTGACAAAAAGTCGGGTAAACAGAACTTAGGTGGTGGAACAGACAACCAGACCATCACGTTCAATGCCCATTTCGACTACATCCGCACGTTTAATGATGTACACAATGTCAATGCTATACTGATTGCCAATGGTTATCAGACCACGAAGTCCGGACAGTATCATAGGATCAGTAATGCGAACTTAGGTGCACAGGTGTCCTATAACTTTGCACACAAGTACTATCTGGATGCTGCCGTGGCCGTACCCTGGTCTGCCAAACTGCCGGAAGGCAACCGTGCAGGATTCTCACCCTCTGTGACTTTAGGATGGAACATTGCCAAGGAGAAGTTCATGGAAGGCAGTATCTTCGATGACCTGAAACTGAGTGCCAGTTACAGCAGACTGGAGACCGACCTTGACATTGAGGACTTTTACATGTATCTCGGTACCTATCAGAGTGGTGGCTGGTTCGACTGGAACGGTCTGACCGGTTTCTCCCTCTATCAGTCCAAGCGAGGTGCTAACGATGGCCTCTCCTACATCCAGCGTAAGGAGATTTCCGCATCGATTCATGCAGAACTCCTGCATCGTAGCCTGAGCATCGATGCATCAGTCTTCAACAGCGAGATGAACGGTGGTATCATCACTGCCTCTAACCAGTTACCGAGTTATTTTAAGGTATGGTATCCGGAGTCTTCATTCCTGTCGAATATAAATTACAATAAGGACAAGCGTACAGGTTTTGATCTGGCCGTGAAGTATCGCAAGCAATTTGGTGACTTCGGTATGGAGGCAGGTGCCAATCTGACCTACTATACGACGAAGGCTACCAAGCGCGACGACAACAATTATGCCGATGAATATCAGTATCGTGAAGGTAAGGCCCTGGATGCCATCTGGGGTTACGAGTGTCTGGGTTTCTACCAGCAGTCGGACTTCGATGATGATGGCAAACTTCTGGAGTCTCTTCCGCAGCCTGCCCTTGGTGGTAACGTCAAGCCTGGTGACCTGAAGTACAAAGACCAGAACCACGACGGTGTCGTTGACGGCAAAGACCAGGTCGATCTTGGTAAAGGTGGCTGGTATGGTGCGCCTACCACACTTGGTATCAACCTGACGTTCAAGTATAAGAACTTCTCTTTGTTTGTTCTCGGCATTGGCGGCTTCGGTGGCCATGCTGTGAAGGATAACAGATACTGGTGGATCTCTGGGGAGAAGAAGTATTCTGCAGCCGTTCGCGGACGCTGGACGCCTGAGACAGCCGCCACGGCTACCTATCCTCGTCTGACCACTCAGAGTGGTGCCAACAACGAGCAGACCTCTGACTTCTGGATGTACGACACTTCTCGCTTCGACCTGGCAAAGGTACAGTTGACCTATGACTTCCCCAAGAACATCATCGGCAACGGTATTGTCAAGGGTCTCTCTGTCTATGTGAGTGGCAGCAGTCTGCTGACGCTGGCCAAGGAACGTGAAATCCTGGAGATGAATGTGGATAGTGCGCCTCAGTCGCGTTTCTATAACATCGGTGCAACGGTAGCGTTCTAATTAAGAGTTAAGAATTAAGCATTAAGAATTATGAAACTTAAGAATATTTTCATTCTCGGTGTGGCTACCGTCGTTCTCACAGCCTGTGATGACCTCTTTGAGCCGGCTATTGATAATCTTCATGATATCAGTGATATCTATACTGATCCGCTGTTCGCCCGTGGTATCATGGACAATGCCAACCTGGTGCTGCCATACGAGGAGAATCCTGCGAATATGACGGATGTGGCCACCGACAATGCGGTCATCAACGATATTAACAACAATTACAAAAAGATGGCCTCCACGCTCGGTTTCTGGAAATCAGACAACAACCCAGTTAACGAGTGGGATACACGCTATCATGCCATCCAGTATCTGAACCTGTTCTTGGAGAATGCCGATCAGGTGCCTTGGGATCCTTCTTCTGAGGTTGTGAATGAGATGCATAAGGACAATTACAAAGGTAATGCCTACGCCCTCCGTGGACTTCATTTCTTCTATCTGCTCCGTGCTCACTGTGGTATGGTGGAGAATCAATTGATGGGTGTGCCCATTCATCTGTCTTCTGAGGATGGTTCGGCAGACTTCAATCTGCCGCGTAACACCTTCAAGGAGTGTATCGATCAGATTATGTCTGACTTCAATGAGGCCCTGAAGTACCTGCCGATGGAATATGGTGATATCAATAACGGGCAGATTCCTGCCAAGTATGCCCAGATGGGTGGTACGGATGCTGATTATAACCGTGCTTTCGGTAAATTGCAGCGTGGTAAGATCGACGGTCGTATGATTGCGGCCATCAAGGCTCAGGTTGCCCTCTTTGCCGCCTCTCCTGCCTACGCTTCTGCTGGTGCTGCTACTTACGCCCAGGCCGCACAACTGGCTGCTACAGCCCTGAATAATGTGGGAGGCCTCTCTGGTATGGATCCGAATGGATGGCGCTGGTTCTGTGATAAGAGCATGATCGAAAGTTTCGCTTACGATGATCCCGATCCCGCAGAGATTTGTTGGCGTGGGGTGGTCGATGACAGGGCTAATTATGAGGAAGACAACTATCCTCCCTCGCTGAAGGGTAAGGGCCGTGTCAACCCGACACAGAACCTTGTCGATGCTTTCCCGATGGCTAACGGTTATCCCATCAGCGACGCGAAGTCCGGCTATGATGCTGCCCATCCTTACGAGAACCGTGATCCGCGTCTGAAGGAGTATATAGTGGTCAATGGTGATGCCATTGGTGCCAACGACACGCCTATCAATACGGCTGCAGACAATACCGATCTGGATGGTATCGACCGTGAGAGTGGCAGATCGACCACCACGGGTTATTATCTGCGTAAACTCCTGCGTAGCGACATGAACCTCTCACTGTCTAACCACAACAAGCGTCACTTCGGTGCCCGTATCCGTTATACGGAGATTTTCCTCGACTATGCTGAGGCTGCCAACGAGGCTGATGGTCCGACGGCTAAAGTCGGTGGTGCCAGCTATTCTGCCTATGATGTGATCAAGGCTATCCGCCAGCGTGCCGGTGTCGGAGTTGGCAGCGATCCCTATCTGGAGGAATGTGCCAAGTCGAAGGATAAGATGCGTGAGCTGATCCGCAACGAGCGTCGTCTGGAACTCTGTTTCGAGAATCATCGCTTCTGGGATCTCCGCCGCTGGAATGCTAACCTCAACGAGGCTGCCAAGGGTGTGAAGATTACGACCAAGGGTGAAAGCCTAGCCTATGAGTATTTCACTGTTGAAGAGCGTAAGTACCAGGACTACATGAACTATGGTCCTATCCCTTATTCTGAATTGCAAAAATGGGGAAACCTGAAACAGAATGACGGCTGGAGATAAGGAAAGGTAAACAAGTAAAATAGTAAAAAGATAAAAGATATGAAAAGTAATATATTGAAATTCATCTGCGGAATTGGTCTTGCCTGCGCATTCTGGTCGTGCGAGAACGGAGACATCGACTTCCCCGACTATGAGGAAGGCACGACAGTCTATTTCCCTTATCAGTATCCGGTGCGTACTATCGTGTTAGGGGATGATGAATACGACACCTCCTTGGACAAGGCCCACAAGTGCCAGATTAAGGCTACTTTTGGCGGTTCTTATAATGGTTCCAACGGCAGTGTGACAGTGGCAGTTGCTGACACACTTTGCGACAACCTCTTCTTTGAGGACGGCGTGACGCCCGTGATGGCTATGCCTGAGAGGTTTTATAAACTCTCCACAATGACATTAGCCTTTAATGGTACGTTTAACGGCACTACGGAAGTGCAGTTGACAGATGACTTCTTTGCAGATCCTGACGCTGTGAAGAATACCTACGTGATTCCTTTGGTGATGACTAGTCAGACTGGCTTTACGAGGATCCTGACAGGTAGGCTGAACGAAGGTGCCAGCGGTTCGCGTACCGATGAGAGCATTTGGGACGTGAAGCCCATGGACTATGTACTCTACTGCGTGAAGTTCCAGAATAAGTACTCGGGATGGTGGCTCACCCATGGCACCACTTCTACTGAAAACATCGAGAAAGCTCAGCCGGTTGAGATCAGAACCAAGTCGCTCAGCCAGTGCCTCTATGAGGTGTCATATCAGGGCAAATGGTGGAGGACAAATAAACAGACCAATGTACTGGAAGAAATTGACTCTCTCTTCAAGGCTGATATCCAGTTGAACTTTGACGGAAGCGAGAAGTGCAACATTACCTCTCCCTCAAATCTGTATTCTGCCTCAGGTAGTGGTTCTTGGGGTGACAACACTGAGATTAAGGCCTGGGGTAATAAGGATCGTGATGGAATGGAACTCGACTATGCTGTTGATTTCGGTGAAGACGAGAAAGGCCTTCCTCATAAGTTCTCTACTCACGAGAAGATGGTCTGGCAGCGCAGTGGTGTGACAATCGAGGAATTTACACCAGTTTATAAAAAGTAACGCTAAAAATGGGAAACAATGAAGAAGCAATATATCATATTAGCATTAGGAGCCATGCTGATGGCTTCTTGTGCCGAGGAGTTTGACCGCAACTTCAAGGCGGAACGTCCGGAAAAGTTAGAGCAATATGCTTATCTGACCGACTACAAGGCCTTGAAGGAGTATGTTTCCGATCCTAATTTCCATCTGGGTGTGGGAACAGACGCAGCCGACTATGCCAATCAGGGTGTGGCTTATGTGGTGACCAATGCCAACTTCAACGAGACGGTGGCTGGCAATGCCATGAAGATGGCCTCCTGTGTGGGCGATGACGGCTCGATGGACTTCAGTACCGTTGAGGCGTATGTGAAGGAAGCCACTAAAGCCGGTATCAATGTGTATGGCCATACTTTGGCCTGGCATGCCCAGCAGCCTACCTTATGGCTGAAGACGCTGATCTCCGATAAGGAGGAAGAAGTGGATCCTGATAAAATAGAATATGAGGAGATCATTGAAGAGCAGTTGGTGAATCCCGACTGCGAAGGTGCTGACGCTACCAACTACGTCTGCCGTGACGGTGATGGCAGCGGTGACATAACCCGTATCGAAGATGGCGTCGGTGTGGATGGCTCCCGTGGTGTGAGAGTTCATGCCATTGATAATCCTACAAATGCTTGGGATAGCCAGTTCTTCATCACGACTCCAGACCATATCTGGAAGGAAGGTGACAAGTATGTGTTTAAGATGAAGGCTCGTGCCGATAAAGACGCTACCATCTCTGTTCAGTCCCATACCTCACCAGGTAATTATATTTTTTATCTGATGTTGGCAAATAATTATAACCTCACTACCGAGTGGCAGGAGTTCACATATGAAGGTACAATTACTGCTGATCAGGCAGGTGGTGAAGGTATGCACACCATCGCCTTTAACCTGAACGAGTTGAAGGAAGCCAACAATTATTATTTCGACGACATGTCTTGGCAATCCTATACCAAGAAACCGATAGGTGGAGGCGGTGCAACTCCTCAGACACCTGAGGAACTGTTGGACACTCTGACCTATGCCATGGATCTGTGGATTGGTGGTATGATGGAAGCCTGTAAGAACGAAGAGGGTACCGAGGTGCTCGTCAAGGCTTGGGATGTGGTGAATGAAGCCGTCTCTGGAGAAGACAAAGACGGTGACGGTATCTATGACCTGCAGCATGGTAAGGTAAAGATCAGTGACCTGAAGAAAACCGATGACTTCTTCTGGCAGGACTATATGGGTGACCTTGAGTATGTCCGCACGGCTGTGAAGAAGGCCCGTCAATATGGTGGTACTGACCTGAAACTCTTCGTCAACGACTATAACCTTGAGAGCGATTGGGATCAGAACAAGAAACTGAAGAGCCTGATCGAATGGATCAAGAAGTGGGAGGCCGACGGTGTGACGAAGATCGACGGTATCGGTTCTCAGATGCATATCTCCTATTACATGAAGCCTGAGACTCAGGAAAGCAAGAAGAAGGCCATAGAGAACTCCTTCAAACTGATGGCCGAGTCAGGCAAACTCGTACGTATCTCCGAACTTGACATGGGTCTTGTGGATGCTAACGGCAATGATGTCAAGACTGCCGACGTTACCGAGGAACAGCACCACGCCATGGCAGAGTTCTATACCTGGATCATCAAGAAGTATAAAGAAATCATCCCAGCAGCCCAGCAGTGGGGCATCTGTCAGTGGTGTGCCACCGACAGTCCTGCCAACAGCGGCTGGCGTGCTAACCAACCTGTTGGTCTTTGGGATCAGAATTACTACCGCAAGCATACCTATGCCGGCTTTGCCGACGGTCTGGGCGGTGAATGATATTGTCTGGTATCACTGGACAATTTTAGAACTTTACATTGTTTTTAGAAGTCCGGGCTTGTGAAAGTCCGGACTTTGTACCTGAATGAAAAGTAAAAAAGTAAACTAATAAAAAGGTAGAAAAATGAACTATAAATATATATTATCCTCACTACTTGTTGGCTGGAGTCTCTTGGCTACAGCTCAGACATCAACCGTCTGCAACGAAGACGGCACCGTGACTTTCCGTTATAAGAACGACTATGCGAAAGAGGTTCTGGTGGATGTGCAGTTTGCTGGGCGCAATCCCATGCAGTATGACGAGAAAACCGGCCTTTGGACGGTTACCCTCGGACCGGCGGCTCCCGACATGTATCCCTACTGCTTCGTCGTGGATGGGGTTAGTGTGATGGATCCCCAGTGCGACCAGTACTTCCCCAACGAGGGTTTCAAGAACAGTCTGCTGGAGATTCCCAGTCGTCAGGGCGCACTGGCCCATGACATCAAGGACGTGCCCCATGGCACGGTGGATTATATCCACTATTACTCCAAGAGTCTCGGTGCTACCAATCAGGCCATCGTCTGTCTGCCTCCCAGCTACTTTATCGACAAGGAGAAGAACTATCCCGTGTTTTATCTGATTAGTGGAACGACGGATACAGAGGAGGTGTATTACAAGGTAGGCCGTGCCAATTATATCCTCGACAACCTCATTGCTGAAGGCGAGGCCGAGGAGATGATCATTGTGATGCCTTACGGTAATCCTTATAAGTTGCTGCCCGCCCCACCTGAGAATGGTGGTATGCCCCAGACGATGTTCGGGAAGGATGTGTTCAGCCTGGATCTCGTCAACGACCTGATGCCTTACGTGGAGCAGCACTTCCGTACCATCAACGATGCTGATCACCGTGCTATCGGTGGCTTCTCCCGTGGTGGTAACCAGGGACTGTCCAATGGTCTGCATAACCTCGACAAGTTCTCTTACCTGTGCAGTTACAGTTCATTTACCTCGACGACGATTCCTGAGGTCTATGATAATGCCGACGATACGAACAGCAAGATCCACCTGTTCTGGTTGGGCGTGGGCACGGACGATTTCCTCTACGGCAATGCCCGTGACTATATGGAGTTCCTCGACAAGCACGGTATCCGTTCTGTGAAGGAATTCACCCACGACAAGTTCGGTCATACCTGGATGAACGCCAAGTATTTTCTGGACAAGACCCTGCGTCTGCTCTTCAAGCCCGAGGCTGCTGAGGCTGCCATGAAGAACGGTCAGCCCGCCCCTGCCGCCACTGGTCAGGAGCCGCAGTTCACGGCAGGTGTGATGGCGCGTCTGTTCCCCAAGCCCATCGTCTCGCCAGAATACAAGTACGACAGCATCGTGTTCCGTTTCAAGGCGCCTGATGCCAAGCTGGTATCCTTCGTGAGTGAGATGCTCGACCAGCCGCTCGCCATGCAGCGTGACAGCGACGGTATCTGGCAGGTGGAGATTAAGGACCATGTGAACGAGACCTATACCTATTATTACCTTGTGGATGGTACGCCTGTGGCTGATCCACAGAACATGTACCTCGCCCCCTCGAAGGGCTTCAAGCCCAGCATCTGCGATAATCCTTCCAATGTCTATACCTACAACGCCACAGGCGACAAGAAGGAGCATGGTATCGTGAGCTATGACATCGCCAAGGGTGAGGCCACCTATTTCCCCGCCTGTTGCACAGGAGGCTGCTGTAAGAACGACGAGAAGTGTACCATTATCCGTTTAGTCCCTGGCAAGGACGATACGGTGGAGAGTTGGTTCAAGATCGGTGGTGCTGATGTGATGGCCGACAAACTGATTGCCTGGGGTAAGATCCGTCCTGTGATGATCACCACCAGCGACAAGGGTGAGGCCGTGGCAACCCTGCGCGCTGATGACTATAAGACATGGCCTGAGCGCCGTCAGGCATTAGAAAATATCTTACTACAACAGAAATGAGACTGATAACAACAACCCTATTCTGTGCCGCCTGTCTGATGGCGGGGGCACAAAACCCCTTTGTACAGACTTGGTGTACCAGTGATCCCGCACCGATGGTGCACGACGGTACGATGTATGTCTATACCGGTCATGACGAGGATGGTGCCGACTTCTTCTGGATGCAGGAGTGGCGCGTGTATTCCACGCAGGACATGGTGAACTGGCAGGACCATGGTTCGCCACTGGCCTTGGAGAGCTTCTTCTGGGCCGACGACCGTGCCTGGGCCTCGCAGACCATCGAGCGCGACGGCAAGTTCTACTGGTATATCTGTGCCCATTCGAAACTCTCTGGTGGTATGGCCATTGGTGTGGCTGTGGCAGATTCTCCCACAGGTCCCTTTAAGGACGCCATTGGTAAACCACTCTTCGAGAACGGCTCCTGGGATCATATCGACCCTACGGTGATGATCGACGACGACGGTCAGGCGTGGCTGATGTGGGGTAACCCCCGCGTGTATTACCTGAAGTTGAACCGCGACATGATCAGTTACTCTGGAGAGCTGGGTATGCTCGACATGACAGAGGAGGCCTTCGGGGCTCCCTCAATGGACAAGCGCGAGAAGGGTAAGAAATATAAGGACTGTTATACCGAGGGTCCTTGGCTCCGCAAGGTCGATGCCTCGAAGTATAAGGTGGATCCTTCAAAGGCCTATCAGTTGCTCTATGCCGCTGGTGGTGTGCCAGAGCATATCTCATACAGCACGGCACCCTCACCCTTAGGCCCATGGACCTACGCTGGTGAGATCATGCCACTCTGCGACACAGGCTCGTTTACGAACCACTGTGGCGTGGCTGACTACAAAGGTCACAGTTATTTCTTCTACCACACAGGTAAGTTGCCCAACGGAGGCGGCTTCGGCCGTAGCGTGGCTGTGGAAGAATTCAAGTATAATGCCGATGGCAGTTTCCCCACCATCATGCCGACGGATGAGGGTGTGCAGCCCATCGGGAAGTTCTGTCCCTACCGTAAGGTAGAGGCCGAGACGATGGCCTTCTCCAAGGGTATCAAGACGGAACAGAACGATGAGGTGGGCGTCTATGTGACGGATATCCACAATGGCGACTATATCAAACTGCAGAACGTGTGCTTCTGCAACAAACTGCCCCGTACGTTCACGGCCCGTGTGGCCAGTGGCCTGCGTGGTGGACAGATTGAGGTGCGCATCGACAGCATCAAGGGTCAGCTCTTGTGTCGCCTCGAAGTTCCCGCCACAGGTGGCTGGGAGCAGTGGCAGACGCTGACTGCCGACTTCACGGAGAAGGTGATGGGCCATCACGACCTCTACTTCGTGTTTACAGGCCGCAAGGGTCCGAAACTCTTCAACTTCGACTGGTGGGAGATGCGCGGACTGGAGCAGGTGAACATGCCACTCTTCCAGACGAAATACACGGCCGACCCCTCACCATTAGTGGTGGGCGACACCCTGTTCCTCTATACCTCTCACGATGCCTCGCCAGAGGATATCGCCGACGAGAACGAGAAGAGTTCGGCAGGCTTCTTCATGTACGACTGGCTGCTGTGGAGCACCACCGACATGGTGAACTGGACGGAGCATGGGGCTGTGGCCTCGCTGAAGGACTTCCCCTGGCGCTCCCGCGAGAATGGAGGTTGGGCCATCCAGACCGTGGAACGCAACGGTAAGTATTATCTCTATGCACCGTTGCATGGACACGGCATCGGTGTGCTCGTGGCTGACTCGCCCTATGGACCTTTCAAGGATCCCTTAGGCAAACCGCTCGTCTGGGACCAGAGCAACTGGTTTGATATCGACCCCACGGTCTATACCGATGACGATGGACAGGCCTATATGTACTGGGGCAATCCCCATACGTTCTGGGCCAAACTCGGCGAGGATATGATCTCGCTCACCAGTGAGGTGACGAAACTGCCCCATATCCCCAACTACCAGGAAGGTCCGTGGTTCTATAAGAGGAACGGTCATTATTACCTTGGCTTTGCATCGACCTGCTGTCCTGAGGCCTTAGGCTACGCCATGAGCGACTCACCCACAGGCCCTTGGGAGTGGAAGGGCTATATTATGCAGCCCACCCAGCGCGACCGTGGTAATCATCCTGGTATCTGTGACTACAAGGGTCACTCGTATGTCTTCGGACAGAACTACGACCTGATGCACCTCGACACCTTCGTACACCATGAGCGTCGTTCGGTATCGGCACAGGAGATTACCTATAACGCTGATGGCACCATCCAGGAGATTCCCTACTGGCTGGATCAGGAACCGATGAAGCAGTTGCACTGGCTGAATCCCTACAGCCGTGTTGAGGCTGAGACGATGGCCTGGGGCTATGGTCTGAAGAGTGCCAAGATGGGTATCCCCAACACGGGCATCGTGGCCGATATGCCAGAATCGACAGGCAAGAAGAATATGTATATCTACGACCTGAACGACGGTGAGTACATCCGTCTGCGTGGTGTCGATTTTGGTGAGAAGGGCGCTAAGCAATTTGCCATCATGGCTGCCGCTACAGGCACTGCCACTGTTACCCTACGCCTCGACAGCAATAAGGGCGATGTGATCGGTACCGCTGTCATCAAGGGCACGGGATCTGTAGAGCGTTACAAGTCCTTCACCGCTAAAGTAAAGAATGCCACTGGTGTCCACGACCTCTATCTCTGTTTCGACAAGACACAGGGCGACGTCCGTCTGGACTGGTGGAGGTTTAATCAGTAATCAAGATGAGAAAAATAGCAATTATTATCACGTTTATGGCCATGCTACCATTAGGCGCGAAGGCTGATGTGGATCCCAATTTCTACATCTACCTTTGTTTTGGACAGTCGAACATGGAGGGCAATGCCACTCCTGAAGCACAAGACAAGAAGGATGTCGATCCCCGTTTCCAGACGCTGGCTTGTGTCGATTTCAAGAACCCACAGCGTACCATGGGGGAGTGGTACACGGCCTATCCCCCTATCGTTAGGGACGGCACCGGACTGGGTGTCGCCGACTATTTCGGACGTACGATGGTCAAGAACCTGCCCGACGATGTCAGGGTTGGTGTGATTGATGTGGCTATCGGAGGCACCAAACTCGAGGGTTTCATGCAGGATAAGGTGGGGGATTACATCGCTTCGATGAATCCGAAGACGGAAGACTGGCTGATAGGCTACTTCGCCGCCTATGGCAACGATCCCTATCAGCGTCTGGTGGACATGGCGAAGATAGGCCAGCAGTCAGGTGTCATCAAGGGTATCCTACTCCATCAGGGTTGTTCCAACTGTGGAGATCCCAAATGGCCAGATATGGTGAAGCAGATCTACGACAACCTTCTGGCCGACCTCAATCTGAAGGCCGAAGACGTGCCTCTCTTTGCTGGTGAACTCGAATATGCCAATATGGGTGGCGGCTGTTCCAGTCATAACGTGCAGGTGAACCGCCTGCCAGAGGTGATTCCGACCGCTCATGTGGTATCGGCTGAGAACCTGCCTGGCAATGGTGTTGATGCCTGGCACTTCTCTGCACAGGGCTATCGCATCTTCGGACAGCGCTACGCCAAGGAGGTCCTGGCCCTGATGGGCATCGAGGCCGAGATCGACGAGCCTACGCCCCCGGCTACAGCCTTTGAACTCGACCAGCCATTTGCCAGTCTCGATGAGATTGGCACGACGCCGTTCGTCATCTATAACGAGCAGACCAAGCGGGCTTTCTATGGCTCCGACAATCAGAACTTAGGCTATGACGTCCTCTCCGTGGCCCTTCAGGCGACGAACGCCGTGATCGGTTTCCGTCTCGAACCCTGCGATGGAAACTACCTGTTACGCGCCATCACGCCTGTAGGTGATGAGTATAGCATCTGGGGCAAACCAGGTTATCTGAACTCACAGCCTGATGACGGATGGTGTAGTTTTATCCTGGGATTAAACGACCAGTATGGAGAGGATTTTAAGAACGGTGCCCTATGGGATATTGAGTATGTCGATGGCAAGGGTTTCTCCCTGAAGAATATCGGTACGGGCAAGTATCTGCAGGATGCCTTACCTGCCAAGTACGACGATCCAGTGTATTTCAGCTTCTACAGCTATAAGCCTGCCTCGTCAGGGATCTCCGATGTCAAAGTTCAGAGGGTGTCTGATGCTCATATCTATACCCTCGACGGCCGCCGTGTTGATCCTCGCCACCTCCGTCCAGGTATCTATATCCAGAACGGAAAAAAGATAGTAAAGCATTAATATTATTGAGTAATGAAGAAAGTTTTTTTTTCAACAATGATGCTGTGTATGGCTACACTGGCCATGGCACAGCCGGCAGGCGGCTTTGGAGGTTTCCAGATGCCTGAAGTGAAGTTAGAGACCTCCCAGCAGTGGAAGGACGTGAACTATGCAGGCGACGATCAGGCCTATCATACCTGTGACATCTATCTGCCGAAACAGGAGAAGGATGTCTATCCCGTGGTGATCCATATCTATGGCAGTGCGTGGTTCTCGAACAGCAGCAAGGGTGCTGCCGACCTCGGCACCATCGTGAAGGCCCTGCTCGAGGCAGGCTATGCCGTGGTATGCCCGAACCACCGTTCGAGCATGGATGCCAAGTGGCCCGCCCAGATCCACGACATCAAGGCCGTGATCCGTTTCGTGCGCGGTGAGGCCAAGACGTATAAGTTCGATACCTCGTTTATCGCCACCAGCGGCTTCTCTTCTGGTGGTCACCTCTCCTCGACGGCTGCCACGACCAGCGGTACGAAGCAGACCAAGGTCGGTACGGTGGATATCGACTTAGAGGGCAACGTGGGCAACTATCTGAACGAGAGCAGTTGCGTGAATGCTGCCTGTGACTGGTCGGGGCCTATCGACCTGACGAACATGGACTGTGGCGAGTCGATGAAGATGGGTGAGAACAGTCCTGAGGACGTGCTGCTCAACTCGAAGCTCGCCAAGGAACCTGACAAGTACCTGAGCCTTAGTGCTACCACCTATGTGGATAAGAACGATCCGCCAGTGATCATCTTCCATGGCGAGAAGGACAATGTGGTGCCCTGCTGTCAGGGTAAGGAGTTCTTCGAGACGCTGAAGGCTGCCGGTGTGAAGACCGAGGCTACTTTCGTGCCTGAGGGCGGTCACGGTATGGGCATGTATGCCGAGGAGAATCTGCAGAAGATGGTGAACTTCCTGAATGCCGTGAGAGCACAGGAGGGCTCTGACGTCCCTTTCGTCTATAGTCAGGAGGATACGGGGGCAGGCCTGGCCCTGCCCGAGATGCCGGCAGCCAGTGAACTGCCTGTCATCAAGGATCTTCCTGATCCCTTGAAGGGTGTGAATGACTTCAGCGACTGGCAACGGAAGCGCCATGAGATAGGTGCCCTGATCCAGCATTATGGCATCGGTGAGAAGCCTGTCGTCTGCCAGGAGCAGGTGAAGGCCCGGATGGATGGTGATACGCTGATCGTGGATGTGGCAGTCGGTGATGAGACACTGACGCTGCGTTCTGAGATCCGTTATCCCAAGACGGGCAAGGCCCCTTATGCCCTGATGATCGGTAGCAGCGGTATAGCCCTGCCCAAGCAGATCTTTGAGGACCGTCCCATCGCTACGATGGTGTTCCGCGAGAAGCAGGTGAACGACTACGGTCAGTGGGGCCCTCATCATGAGCGTGGTGAGCATAACTTCGACCGTCTTTATCCCCAACTGAAGGACAATGGTGCCTATAGCGAGTGGGCGTGGGGCTTCAGCCGTCTGATCGACGGTCTGCAGCAGTTAGGCCCGGAGGTGACGAAGATCGACCTGAAGCATATCGGTGTGACGGGTTGTTCGTATGCGGGTAAGATGGCCCTTTACTGTGGCGCCTTCGACGAGCGCGTAGCCCTGACGATTGCGCAGGAGCCTGGTGGCGGTGGTGCTGCTGCCTGGCGCATCTCACATCCGCAGGACAGTGTGGAGAATCTCGACAAGACCGACTATCACTGGTTCTTAGAGAGTCAGTTGACCAACTTCGGAGGCGACAAGGTGTATCAGTTGCCCTACGACCAGCACGAACTCTGTGCGATGGTCTGTCCGAGGGCTTTGCTCCTGTTGGGTAATCCTGATTATAAGTGGTTGGCCGATGAGGCCATGCTGGTGTCTGCACAGGCCGCCAAGAAGGTGTGGGAGCGTTTTGGCATCGCCGACCGTATGGACTGGAGCATCGTAGCCAATCATCCTCATTGTCAGTTGCCTGAGAGCCAGTGGCCCATCGTGGAGTCGTACATCGACCGTTTTCTATTGTCCAAAGATGAATAAATAGTCATGTTGAAAAGATTTCTCTTGATGCTCGCACTGACGTGCGTGTGTCGTTTTGCCTTCGCCCTCGACGAGATGCCCAAGCCCCTGCCCACGCTGCATGTTGAGGGGAAATGGCTTGTGGATAAGCACGGTAATCATGTCGTGCTCCACGGTGTGATGGACACGCCCAATATGTATTTCAACGACTGGCGATGGGGTAACCCCTGGGGGGCGTGGGGTGGTCAAGTGGCGAACTATGACAGCAACGGTGCGAAGAAGTGTCTGGATTATTTCGAGAAGCTCTTTACGGGTATGGAGGAAGCCAAGTGTAATGTGTTCCGTCTGCATCTGGATCCTGCCTGGACGAACGATCCAAACAAGGAGAGCGACGGTAAGGAGAGCGGTGAAGCAGACATTTCATGCTTCAGTGCCGACCGTCTAAAGACCTTCCTCGAACTGCTGTATCTCCCCCTCTGTGAGAAGGCGATGAACCACGGCATGTATGTCGTGGTGCGCCCCCCGGGTGTCTGTCCTGGCAATATCAAGGTGGGCGACTACTATAATGACTACCTGATGACCGTCTGGGACATCTTCTCACAGGATCCTTTTGTCCAGAAGTATGCAGGTCAGATCAGCATCGAACTGGCTAATGAACCTGTGAATCTGCGTAATGCCGAGGGTAAAGAGGACGCTGCTGCGCTGCACGACTTTTTCCAGCCTATCGTCGATAAGATCCGCGCCAATGGCTTTAAGGGTATTATCTGGGCACCTGGTACGGGTTGGCAGTCGAATTACAAGGATTATAAGACCCATCCCATCGAGGGCGACAACATCGGCTATGCCGTCCACGACTACACGGGATGGTATGGCTGCAGCGACGAGAGCGTGGATCGCGATAAGGATATCGAGAAGAGCCAAGAGAAAAAAATCAAGGAGTTCCATAATTCGGTGCCTGTGGTGGATTTCGCCCCTGTCATTATCACGGAGGTAGATTGGAGTCCGAAGAAACCAGGTGCCGGCCACTATAACGAACACGGCGACTGGGTAGAACCCAACTACGGCACTTGGTCAACAGGATCTACCTCGAAGTGGGGTATGTGCTATAAGGCCATGCTCGACCATTTTGGGAATATCTCCATGACGCTCTCAGGTACTGGCTGTCTGATCGATATCGACCAGTTGTTGGCTGACGGTTCTGTCGTTCCTGCCTTCGATGGCGAGGAGGAAGCCTGTGGCAAGGCCTGCATGGACTGGTATGCCGAGTACTTCAACGTGGATTATCCTCATCCTGACGACGAGGGTACTGGCGTGAAAGCCATTGAGGGAACAGACGATGCCTTCGTGGATGTCTATTCCGTGAGCGGTGTGCTGCTGCGCAGGCAGGTGCCCCGTAGTCAAGCCTTGACGGACTTGCTGCCAGGCGTTTATCTGGTAGGCAGCAAGAAGATGATTAAACAATAAGCATATCAGGGGCCGTCGGTTTACGGCTCCTGATATGTTTTTGGTGATTCCTTTCCAAACAGATACTGGGACTTGTATCCTCCCAGATCGATGACCACTTTCTCGAAGACGATACCTGGATCCTGCGGATGGAGGGTGATCGTGTGGATGGTCTTGTTCGTGTCAGCGGGGAGTTCGACCTCTTTTTCCACGATGCGCTTGGCAACGGTGGGGTAGTAGATAGAATAGATATTCTCGGGTTTCTCGTTGAGGTCGCTGTTGAAATTCACGCTGACGGGTTCTTGGCCGTCGATGGCCACGTCGTAGATGAGGCCGCCCTTATCCAGGAAGTCGAGTGTGGATTTCGTGACCACATGCACTTTTACTGTCGCTGGGGTGTCGCCTTTCCAACGATAAGTCAGTGAGGCCTTGTCAGTAGGTTGCGTGTAAGGCATAAGGGCGATGCCGCTCAGCGTACGGCCCATATAGGGGATGACCGTCCATTGGGCATTAGTGGCATTCGTACGGCTATAGGTGTGTTCGGCCTCGATACTGATATAGCCGTGGCGGGGACTGAATACGGGGCCGTTGGCAGGTACAGGCACTTCGATGAGGGACGGACATACGTCGCGTGGATAATTGTCGTTCCAGATCTTGTAACTGATATGTTTCTGAATCATCATACCGTCCCATTTGCCGCCTGCGATCTCTTTATTATATTGCAGACAGAGTAGGGAATCGCGCTTGAAAGCCTGACGGCAGCGCTCCGCCCAACAGTTGGCGTCAGGGTCGCCCTGTGCGGCCAATTCATGGTTCATAGCCTGAGCGTAGTACATCTCATAGATATTACCCATGGCCTGGATGGGGAAGAGGATGATCTGACGGTAGGCGTCGCGCTGTTCTGGTTTCAGCGTGATAAACTGTCGGAGGGCACGGGCTTCTAAAGCCTGATACTCGCTGACCACCTGGGCGAACTCTTCAGTGGTATAGGTGGTGGCATCGACCATCTCGGACGTGATACGGCCATTGTATTTGCTGACTAAGTTCAGCAGGTTGGCGGCCTCACAGGCCTGATCCTCACCGAAGGCTTCTGCGCAGAAGGCTTTTGGATGGTCGAGCAGATTATCCACGCGATACTTCGTAGGATCCCACGCCATGTCCATGAACAACTGGATGGGATATTCCATGGGCTTCAGGTCGCCCACGTTCAGGATCCACAGTTTCTGGATACCACCGTTATAAGCCAGTTGCAGCTGTTCCCACATATTCTGGATAGGGGTGACGTTGATCCACTTGGAGTTACGGGGCGCACCAACGTAATCGACATGATAGTACAGCCCCCAGCCGCCCTTGCGTTTCTGTTCCTCGGCAGTCGGCAGACGGCGGACATTACCCCAGTTGTCGTCGCAGAGCAGTACGGTCACGTCGTCAGGTACGCGCAGCCCTGCATCGTAGTAGTCCTGTACCTCTTTATATAAGGCCCAGATCTGTGGCGTTTCTTTGGCAGGGCGCTTCGTCACCTCCTTGATGATACGGCGCTGGTTGTCGATAATGTTCTCTAAGAGTTTCGTGTCCGTGCCTTTGTCCATGGCCTCGTCGCCGTCACCGCGCATGCCGATGGTCACGATGTCGTCGGTACCCTTCATGCGCTCGATACCTTCACGGAAGAAACGGTCGAGATTCGCCTTGTTCGTGTTATAGTTCCACGCGCCCCAGCCTTTGCGGTCGCGGGCATATTCCTGGTGGTTGCGGGCCATCGGCTCGTGGTGGGAGGTGCCCATCATCACACCCATGGCATCGGCTGTCTTCAGGTTCTCCGGGTCGTCGGCATAGAAAGCCCAGCCCCACATGGCGGGCCAGAGATAGTTACCCTTCAGACGGAGGATCAGTTCAAACACCTTCTCATAGAAACGGTGGTCACCGTAGTCGGTGCCAAAGGTGTTCTTCACCCATGTTGTCAGACAGGGGGCCTCGTCGTTGAGGAACAGTCCTCTGTATCTGACGGCTGGTTCTCCGTCGGTATATTCACCTTTCTTGACATATAGATCAGCGTGTTTTTCCACAGGAACATCGGCCCAGTAGTACCAGGGGGACACGCCTATCTGGCGCGACAACTCATAGATACCATAGACGGTGCCCCGTTTGTCGCTGCCTGCAATGACGAGTTGGTTGCCGATGGTTTTGACGATATATTTCTCCGTCTTGCCTTTCAGGTCCTGCAGTTCGCCCTGTTTGACCCAGGTGTCGATGGCGGGGTTGACACCTACAGTGCCTATGATAATACTGGACTGAGGTGAGACGGCAGACATGGACGGACGCGTGCCAGTTACTTGTTCGATGTCATTGACGAGATTAGCAGCGGCCAGTTGTACGCAAGAGTGCTCTGACTGGACGTAGCCGATAGAAGTTGGATCCAGACGCCAGGCATCGCTGGCAGTATGGAACGTGATAAACGGTTCTGTGCCTGTCATTGACTGGGCAAACAGAATACAGAAATACAATAGGATCGTCTTTTGGATGTGATAGATACGATGATTCGTCATAATGTGTGGTTTAGTATTCATTTTCCTGCAAAGATAGTGCTTTTTTTTCTTATTTTGATAAAAAACGTATCAAAAATAGTTTTTTTTGTCGCATTTATTTGTTGCTAATAGAAAAAATGGCTATCTTTGCATCAAAATGTAAAGCTAACGAAAACAATGCGGCTTAAATACCTACTAACGCTAATAACTCTCAGTTTCCAAATGAGCGTTTATGCTCAGATGGGTAAATATTTCAGCACAGAAGACCAACTGTCCAGTAGTTTTGTGACACAGGTGTATCTTGATAGGGAAGGATATATCTGGACAACTACCCGTAATGGAATTAATCGCTACGACGGTTATCAGTTCCGTGTGTTTAAGAAAGAGAATGAACAAGACAAGACATTAGCCAGTAACTATGTGAATACGATGATGCAGGATCGCAATGGCCTTTTCTACTTTGGTATGTATGGGGCCTTGCAGACATGGGATGGCGAGAAATTCCATAATGTGAAGATGCTGGATCATCAGGGAAACGAGAACTATGGTTATGCTACCTGTTTCATAGAGCGGAAGAATGGTGACGTATTGGCTGGTACTTCAGGCCTTGGAGTCATGAAGTTCACAGACCAGAACACGGCTCGGCAGTTGGGTGGTCCCTTTGCCGATATCCATACTGTTGATGCCTTGATAGAAGACAGGAACGGGCGCCTCTGGATGTTGGCCACGTCGAAAGGACTGTTGTGTTTTGATGGCAACCAGATGAAGCAGTATCTGGCCGACAGAAGTGATCTGACCATGGTTAGTGTCTGTGAGGATCAGGAGGGGAATGTGTATGTGGGAACCAATGCTGGACTGTATCGTCAGCAGGGCGAGCAGTTCGTGCATGTTGCCGCAACGGGCAACGCCAGTATCTCTGCCCTCCAGTGTGATCATTATGGCCGAATTCTCGTCGGATATGACGGAAAGGGCATTGCAATCTATGATCCTCGGAAGGACGAGGTCGAAGATAATCCTTTCTTCAGTATGGAGGTTAATTTGGCCCAGAGTAAGGTATATTCCATTATTGAGGATTATAGTGGTAACATCTGGCTCGGACTCCTGCAAAAAGGTATCTATAAACAGCCCATCGACTTTAATGGTTTCCAGTATATGGGCTATAAGCTGGGGGCACGTAATGCTATTGGTACAGCTTGTGTCGTTAGTGTACTGATCGACAGTAAACAGCGGACATGGGTGGGAACAGATAAAGATGGTATATATATCTTCGATGCCAATGATAAGTTGATCCGCCATATAAAAGAAGGTTATCCTTCTACTGTTATGACTATTGCAGAAGATAGTAACGGACATATTTGGATCGGCTCCTATGGAGAAGGCGGGGGGTGGATAGACCCCAGAACGATGCAGTATCATAAGCTGAACTATCCACAAGACGAACACCTTATCATTATGGATATCGTTCAGGACAAGCAGGACCGGCTATGGGCTGCCACGATGCGTCACGGAGTTCTCTGTTTCACACTTCAGGGAGAACTGGTTGCTGGCTATGAGCAGATCTCGGGGGCAGATAAGGATAGAAAAGTCAACAGCATCACCAATAATTATATTTCTCAGGTGTCGGTATCACCAGACGGGAAACGACTCTATGCTGCCACCTCAATGGGTATTTGTTGCCTTGATATCACTTCAGGAAGTTGGACGAAAACCTTTGGCACCAATTGCCCGAATTACAGTATTCCTGTCAGGATTGCCAAAGAATATAACGGCCACTTGTGGTATGGAACTAACGAGGGCCTCTATTGTTACGATCTTGCGTCGAAGAAGACCGTTCATTATACGACTGCCGATGGCCTCTCTGACAATGGCGTGTCCATCATCGAGTGTGATCAGCAAGGTACGCTGTGGATTGGAACTGATCACGGACTGACTTCTTTCAATCCTGCGACGGGGAAATGGCAGAACTATTTTGCTGATAACGGTCTGCAAAGTAATGAATTCGGCGATGGCGCCTCCTGTCTCACACCTAAAGGTACGATTATTATGGGCGGTACGGGAGGAGTCACTTGGTTCAAACCTCAGGATATCGTGCAGAACAAGTGGGAAGCGAATGTGCAGTTGACATCCTTCTCCATCAACGGAAAGCCTGTGAACACCGCCAGTATGTCGGACGGCTATCGGGTGACGGAGACCAATGTTATCAGGAGTAACCGCTTTGAGTTGAGTTATCAGGACAACTCCTTTGCCATTCAGTTCTCCACGCTGACATACGAGAATCCTGAACATATCTCCTATCTCTATAGTATCAACGGTGAACCCTTCACGCGGCTTAAGGCGGGCATGAACGAACTCACTTTCTCTCATCTGCCTCAAGGTACCTATCGTTTCCGTGTAAAGGCCGAGCGTAATGGGCAGGAGACGCCTGTACGTGAATTCACCGTGGTGGTTCATAGTCCGTGGTATCGTTCTGCATGGGCCTATTTCTTCTATGCCCTTATCGCTGGTATGTTCCTCTGGCAGTATTTCAGTTATCGTCGTCATAAAGAACAGGCACGGTTACGTCTTCAGGAACATCTCCACGCAGAGGAGTTGGGCGAGGCAAAATTGCGGTTCTTCATTAATATGAGTCATGAAATCCGTACGCCTATGACCCTGATTGTTACGCCGTTGCTGTCACTTATCAAGAACGAGAAAGATCCAAGCAGGAAGAGTATGTATGAGACCATCAAACGTAATGCAGAACGTATTTTGAGTCTGATTAACCAGATGATGGATCTTCGTAAGATTGATAAGGGACAGATGCAGATGCGGATGTCGGAAACGGATCTTGTCGGCTTCATTCAGGATATTTATACCCTCTTTGCCAGTCAGGCCAAGACCAAGCATATCAATCTGCTCTATGAACATGACACAGATTCCCTGCCGATATGGATTGACAAGGCCAACTTCGATAAGGTGGTCATGAACATCCTTTCTAATTCTTTCAAGTTTACACCTGCAGGCGGTGAGATTGGCATTCGTTTGACACATGATGACCAGTATGCCACTATCGCTATCCGAGATAATGGCGAGCAGATTCCAGCCGATAAACTTGACAGGATCTTTGAGCGTTTCTACCAGACACCCACCAGCGTTAACGATCGTCATGCAGGTACTGGTGTTGGACTTGACCTTACGCGCTCGCTCGTCGAACTGCATCACGGTACCATTACCGCTCATAATCTTGAACAAGGGTGTGAGTTTACGGTTACAATTCCGTTGGGTAATGCCCATCTGCGTCCAGAGGAGATGATTTCCGAGAAAGAGACTGCAACTTTGGGGATGATGGAATCAGAGGAAGAGGATATGCAGTCGGAAGTGATTCCAGAAATACACGGTCAGCACAATGGGCGTGCGAGAATTGTCATTGCTGAGGATGATGAGGAAATTCGTAACTTCCTGGAGAGCGAGTTGGGCAGTGATTATGAGATGCATGCCTGTGTCAATGGAAGAGAGGCTCTTGGGGAGGTGTTGCGCACTGTACCAGACTTGGTTATCAGCGATGTTATGATGCCAGAGATGGACGGTAATACACTTTGTTCGAAACTGAAGACCAACCCCAATACTAACTATATCCCCGTGATCTTGTTGACAGCCAAGAGCCGTGATGAGGATAAGCTGGAAGGACTGGAGACCGGTGCTGATGCCTATATCGTGAAACCGTTTAACATGGATATCTTGAGGCGCACCATTATCAACCTGATCAATACGCACCGTCTGCTCCGTCTGAAGTTTGAACGGAACGATGAGTTGGAGGAGCAGGTCAATGAGATCCGTCTGAAATCGCCTGACGAGAAATTGTTGGAGCGCATCATGGACTGTATCAATAAGAACCTGAACAACTCCGACCTCAGTGTCGATATGATTGCCGACGAGGCAGGTATCAGCCGTGTTCACCTGCATCGTAAGATGAAGGAACTCACAGGTCAGACACCACATGATTTCATTCGTAACATCCGTCTGAAGAAGGCAGCCCAACTATTGGCTAATCAGGGCATGAACGTCACTGAGGTGATGTATGCCTGCGGCTTTGCTAATTCCGCTTCTTTCTCGACGGTCTTCAAGCGATTCTACGGTATGTCGCCCCGTGACTATATGCGGGAGCATGAAGAGAGATAAACAAATCGGCTAACAAATATGTTAGCCGATTTGTTTTTAAAATGCTGAAGCCTTGAGATTCAGTCCCGATTGTTCATCAATACCGAACATTAGGTTCATATTCTGAACGGCCTGACCTACGGCACCTTTCAAGAGATTGTCGATGCAGGAGGTAACCAGAAGTTTGTTATCGAAGGCGTCGATGTGGATGAGGCATTTGTTGGTGTTCACCACTTGTTTCAAATCGAGCGGCTTATCGACATAGTGGGTGAAAACTGCATCCTTGTAGAATTCCTTGTAGGCTGCAATCACTTCATCGGCATAGGCCTTGGTACGGACGACCTCCGTGGCAAAGATGCCTCTGGCAAAGTCACCGCGATAGGGAATAAAGTCGATATCGACATCCAGTGAACCCTGCAGTTGGATCAGCGACTGACGAATCTCAGCCAGATGCTGGTGGGTAAAGGGCTTGTAAATACTCAAGTTGTTGTTGCGCCAAGAGAAGTGGGTGGTGGCTCCTGGTTTCTGACCAGCACCCGTTGAGCCCGTAATGGCATTGACAGAGACATCATATTTCAGTAATCCCATCTTGGCGGCAGGCAGCAGACCGAGTTGGATGGCAGTAGCAAAGCAGCCAGGGTTGGCTACATGCTGTGCCTTCATGATCTCGTCTTTGTTGATCTCAGGCAATCCATAGACATAGTCGTGATCTCCCTTGATGCGGAAATCCTGTGCCAGATCGATGATCTTGACATTCTCTGGAATGGTATGCTCCTTGAGAAAGGCTTCACTCTTACCATGTCCGAAACAGAAGAATACAACATCGACGTCTTCGAAAGGCATCTGATCTGTAAACTTCAATTCTGTCTCGCCGTAAAGTCCTTCGTGTACCTCTGCAACAGGATTGCCAGCATTACTCTCCGAGTTGGCAAACACAATCTCTGCCTCTGGATGGTTCAGCAACAGGCGGATCAGTTCCCCGCCCGTATAGCCTGCCGCACCTAATATGCCTACCTTGATCATCTCTTCTCGTCTTTATGGATACCGTAATAGACGCGGAGTGGAGTAGAGCTGACTTTGATAAAGCCCTTGGCCTCGTCAGCAGTCCAGCCCGTCTGGGTCTCACCATATTCGCCGAGTTTCGACTTCGTCAGGTCATTCTCAGAATCTATGCCGACGGTCTCAAAACCGTAAGGACGAAGTTTCAGGATAGAGGTTCCTGTAACGTTGCGCTGACTGGAGGTCAACATTGCCTCCATGTCGGGCATGACTGGCTCCAGATATTGGCTCTCATGCAGGAACATGCCATACCAGTTGGCTACCTGGTCTTTCCAGTATTGCTGCCATTTGGAAAGGGTTGATTTTTCCAGCAGACGGTGAGCCTCGATAATCAGTTTCGGAGCGGCAGCCTCAAAGCCTACACGTCCTTTAATGCCGATAATGGTGTCACCGACATTGGCATCCCGGCCGATGGCGTATGATGCACCGATCTCCTCAATTTTCTGGATAGCCTTCACCTTATCATCGAAATGTTCACCGTTGACAGCCACAATCTCGCCTTTTTCAAACTGGATCTTCAGCAGTGACTCTTGCTCTTTGGCAGTGACATGCTTCAGATAAGCGTCCTCAGGCAAACCCTGTGTGGGGTCGAGTAATTCTCCACCGCAGATACTGGTTCCCCAGATACCAACGTTATAGGAGTATTTCAACTTGGTGAAATCAGCGAAGAAACCATGTTCGTTGAGATAATCCACCTCTTCTTTGCGTGTGAGTTTCTGGTCACGGGTCAGGGTGATAATCTCCACACCAGGTGCCATCACGAGGAAAGTCATGTCGAAACGAATCTGGTCGTTGCCGGCTCCTGTCGAACCGTGGGCGATGGCATCTGCACCGATCTCCTTTGCATAGCGGGCAATGGCGATGGCTTGGAAGATACGCTCACTGCTCACGGAAATAGGATAGCAGTTGTTGCGCAGTACATTGCCGAAGATCATGTATTTCAACGATTTCTCATAATATTCATGAGTCACGTCAAGGGTTACATACTGTACGGCCCCCAGTTTATATGCGTTTTCCTCGTTCTTCTTTAACTGCTCCTCACTGAATCCGCCCGTATTTGCACAAGCAGCATATACGTCCCAACCGTCCTGGGTCAACTTCATCACGGTATAGGAGGTGTCAAGACCTCCCGAAAATGCAACTACAACTTTCTTGTTTGCCATATCTATATAATTATTTATTGTTCTTCTATTTCTTCCAAATGACGAATGCGATTGATGACCTCGTCAGGGATCTTCGCGGGCAGATGCTCTGTTGGGTCGTAGAGCATAGCCGTGCAGATACAGTACTTCCTCCCTGTACGATGCAATACGTCAACATTCACACAGCCTTCACATCCTTTCCAGAATGCCTCATCGTCGGTAAGGTCGGCAAAAGTGACGGGTTGGTAACCCAGTGCCGTGTTCATAGCCATCACTGCCGCTCCACTGGTCAGGGAGAATATCTTAGCGTGTGGCCAACGGGTACGGGCCAACGTGAAGGTCATGTCCTTAATGCGCTTTGCTACGTGTTTCCCACGGAAGTCTGGGTGAACAATCAATCCAGATGTTGTGACGTACTGTTGGTTTTCCCATGTTTCAATATAGCTGAAGCCTGCAAAGGTACCGTCCTTGGTAAGTGCGATGACGGCTTTTGCCTCCAACATTTTCTTGGTCAGATATTCGTGTGTTCTTTTTGCTATGCCAGTACCGCGAACTTTAGCGGCTTCTGCAATCGTGTCCAAGATGGTATCGACATACTTCTCATGCTCTGGCCCAGCGACTAACACTTCTATATCCTCTTCGTGTTCCATAATTCAAGTATCTCCAATATAATCTGTTCGCTCTTGTTTTATCTCATATTTGGTACCACATCACTTAGTGCCTCGACAACGTGCTGATGGCTGATACCTTCCTTAATGACGATGAAGATGGTGTCGTCTCCCGCAATGGTTCCAAGAATCTCTGGTACGTCGCTGTTGTCAATATTCCAGGCGATACTGCTGGCATAGCCTGGACGGGTCTTGATAATGCCGATGTTTCCGGAGAAGTTGATACTGATGAATCCAGGAACCTTCATCATCTCGCGAATACTGTTGGGAGAACTGACACGTTTATACATCGTCTCGTTGGGCAATACATAGACATAGTTGCCACTCATAGAGGCAGCCTTGGCTACTTTCAATTGTTTCAGATCTCGGCTTAGGGTGGCCTGTGTCAGTTTGAAACCTTCTTTTTGGAGAGCATTTAATAACTCGTCCTGGCTTCCCAATTGTTGGCTCGAAATGATAAGTCTCAGCGCTTCTAATCGGTTGTTTTTAACTTTCATGTGGTATATTTATTCAAAATCTGGGTGCAAAATTACATATTATTTTGCACCCGACCAAATAATTCTGTATATTTTTGCAAAATTACTTTCTCATATCAAATCCCACACGAACGCCATCGTATTGTTTGCTAAGATCTCCAATGGCCTGCATATCTTTATTCCCGCTCAGTGCTGACATGGTTTGAAGTATGGTCAGTAGTTTGTTGGCTTCGAAAAGGATTGAAATGCCATTTATCTCGCGCTTAGTGTAGCAATTGAAACTGAGAAGTAATCCTTTTAATGTGATCTTCTGGGTGGCTTCGTCAAAAGTGTATCTGCCGGTGAAAGGGGTGCCGTCTATCTTTGAGGCAAAAGTGCCGTCTTCCTTGAAAGTGATATAAGTATTGCTTGATGTTATGCCCACTTGTTGGTAATAAGGCAATAGTTTCTCCTCAATCTGTGCTGCAGCCACCTCGCCACCTGCTTTTGCCAATAGGTTCTCGCTGGTGAACGCACAACCTGGCCCCAAGTAGTTCCATGTGCCGATCAATCCTCTGGCTGATACCTTGTCCATTCCTATAACACTGGTAATGGCGTTCACAACACTCCCGTTGGAGATGGCACTTAACATTTGACCACAACTTGTCATCATTAGGCAGATAGTGCCAATCAGAATAATCTTAATCTTTTTCATCTTCTTTTCTTTTTTCTAAAATCCGCTGCGAAGATACAACATATTTTGTGAATCCCCAAATAAATACCATGAATAATCCGAAATGAAACCATATTTTTAACTTGAGTCTGTGCGCGTTTGTTGCGCCTTATATTATATATAATAATGTGTAAAGGACTTTTAAGTCTTGATATTGGTCAAGAGGTGTAATTTGTCCACCCAAAAAGTGATTTTTCTTCTAAAAAAGTTTTGTTAGTTCGGAAAAAGTGTGTACCTTTGCACCCGCTTTCGGAAACGGAGGCGCTTATAGAAGAGAGTTCTTTGACAGATTTACATAGACAGAAGTAGTACAAGAAGCGTGTGCC